>Ga0116227_10005180_pt1 | contig 27744 bp, 22 predicted proteins | sample S1TSphgellanicum_FD_89693 | JGI IMG/M metagenome (GOLD analysis project Ga0116227, IMG submission 89693) | Host-associated microbial communities from peat moss isolated from Minnesota, USA - S1T2_Fb - Sphagnum magellanicum MG | ecosystem: Host-associated > Plants > Peat moss > Unclassified...
TTCCCCCAAAAAAAAACTGAGATCAGGGCTGAGAAAGGGCAAAGAAAACAAGTCAACCTGGGATGGCACAGGGATAGAAAAGAGAATCCTATCAGTGCACCATCCATCCACGTTGGTGCACTGGTGGGTGCTGCTTCACTCTGGCCAAATTCTCTTACAAAAACCCATTTCACTCACACCGCTTGTTTTCGATGGTACATTGTTCCCATTAGCTTTGCTTGATGCTCTTCCTTGTTGGCACATTGTTCCAATAGCTTTGCTTGATGCTTGAATCCTTTCTGGCACATTGTTCCATTAGCTTTGCTTGATGCTCCTCCTCATCAGGTCATTGGTTTTTTGTTCCATTAGCTTTGCTTGATACTCCTTCTCATTGGCTTATTGTTTTTTTTTGTTCCATTAGCTTTGCATGATGCTAATCTTCGTGATGGTTCACGACCGTTTCTGGGCCTTGTAAAGCACTCCAAGAAAATTCCTAGTGCATCTGGAGGGTACCTTATATCCATAATATTCCTCCTAGAAAAGAGGGGATGTTACTATGCCTACTCCTTAAGAGTGGGAGGGAAACTATGGCTATTCATTATAAGATCCCCCTCTCACTCTTACGGAGTAGGTGTAAGAACCGTCGCCCCCTCCTCCTATGCCTTGTGATCTACCTACGTTTAGGTTCATGACAATTTCACTTCACACTTTAGAATGGGTAAAGCCCATGGGTGAGTGACATTCCCACAATGCAGGGCCCCTAAACCCTAAACACTTTGACGTTTTGGAAGGGAGAGTACGGTTGCGATTGATTCTCCATGTGATGCATTTTATTTCGGTTTTGACTTTAATTTGGCAACAGTATTTTATTACAACTGCAGCACTCAAAGTACATATATCCAGATTTCTGGCTAGCACATGAATTAGCCAAAAATGACTGCCACTTCATAACTCAGTATCTATCATGTTCCTTTGGGGATCAAATTATACACTTTAGACAGATGAAGGCAAAGAGGAATACTTTCAGGCTTTTAAGCTACAGAGAGCCTTTAATTCCAGTGTTCATAGAATCATAATGTAACATATCTCTTTGTCTAGGGTATGTTCGATTCATATTAATGGGTTAGGGGGGCAGCCAGGGGGACAACCATAGTTCAAGTTGGATTTTCAGATAATGAATCTCTTTTGATTGGAATATCACCAAATATATATATATATATTCACCACACATGGAAGCATCATCAGGAACTTGGTGGGAACATGTTTTTGTTTTTTTGGGTTTTTTGGGGTCTATGTTGGAAATGTGGTAGGAAAGGATTAACTACCAAGGGGTGTGTCACGCTGTGTCCTTGCCATTTGCATTAAAAAGTATCTTAAGGCAAAGAAGAATTATGGAAACTCAAATATTTCACCATGCAGATTTATAATCTTCAAAAAAATCCTCTAAAAAAGACCAAAATCCTTCAAGATATTATAAGTTTATAACTAATCTCAAGTTTCAATACAAGCCAAAATATCATCTTTCAAAAATTCTCATATAAAGTTAGACCTATTACCTAGGGACCAAAATCCCTGAAGCTACTATACTGTATAATGAATCTGAACACAATATCCTTGAGTTGGTAGGCAAGGCCAATAAATAGAAAGCAGTCTGGCAGCTAACTGCTATGGGATGCATGAAGCTCATTCCTTGTCTGTTTCCCTTCAGAAACAACCTCTGCTGGTCTTCACAATGTGTGGGGGAGGAAAAGATACAAGTAAGTTAAGCTTCAGTTGGGGGTGGGGAGGGACTGCCAGCCAGTTGACTGCAGACAGACAAACAGAACCCTTACTTGTCTAATACATGGCATGGCAGGAGGTTTACAATAACAGACTGCAAAGGAAGCATAAAACATGAAACAAACCTGGAAGGCAGTAATACAAAGAGGGAGGTGGAAATAAAGGAAGAGGTGGAGGTTTTCTAGGTGAAGCCATCAATCAAAGTTAGAACAGTTGGGGGCTGGCTGAGGAGGTGTTGGACAGCATGATTGAAATGCTGAAGCTTTCTTAGTACTCAATGCAGGCTTTTTGTACTTACAGCTTCCACAAGACTGATTAACCAACCCCTACTAAATGTTAGGGCAGACCAATTTGGTCTGCTTTTCAGTGGTTTTTTTTTCTTCTTTTCTTTCTCTGACATTTAAGGGTTAACAAAGTTGAAAGTAGATGGATGTAAGAGAAATTCAAACACCTTATTCATACGAAAACCTTATAGTAGTGTCAGTCCAGCTCTAGCTTGGATTATGTGACCCAGCCAGCACCCACCAGTGCACCATCTATTGGAAAACCCATTACCGATTAGGTAACTGGTGGTAACTGATGCGGGTTACCAGACATAAATCTGATTGTGTGGAGTGCTGAGCTTATGGGTTATGGCACATAGAAGAGGGCACTGAGATATCAAGTTCAGCCAACCAACGACCAGGAATGCGCAAAAATAAATTAAGGAGGTAAAAAAATGTCAAAAGGTAGCAGGATACATGCTATAACTGGGGAGCACTTGTTCAATGGCTTGTTGCTTGCCACCTTAGTGAGATGCTCCCTAGAATTGGTTATGGTTGTGGATGAGACACGCCAGGTTATCAATGTTCCACCTTGATAATCTATCCTGTAAACCATCCTACTTTCCTTTACCGAGGTAATAACTTAAGTAAACTACCATGGGTAACTTGTTAGGGATTGTTGTAATTGGTTACTATGTAGGTCGGTATGGCATTTGGTGGGTTCTACTTAAATAGATGCATGTGTATGATTAATTCATAAGTAACCGCCATGATTAGCTATGGGACAGGAAAACAAAGCAGAAGTTCTTCCTATCCACACACATCATCCATCCATCCATCCATCCATCCATCCATCCATCTTGCATGGTGCCTTCATGTGTTCTGGTTCACTTGGGCCCCCAGGTGTGCACAATTACAAGCTGGCTACTGGGGCTAAGGAAATGAGGTCCTAAGGAAATGTGGCCTTGGGTGAACCTGTAAGTACCTGAAGTGGTACCAAGGGCAAAAGCCCAAATTCTTTTGGTTACTTCTAAATGTTATAATTATTCCCTCCGGATCAAAATTAGAGTCACTGAACCCAAATTTAAACATTTCCTAGGTTACATAGCCACTAAGAGGCCTCACTCCAGAAGGTGAAGGTACCCATGTAGGTGCAGTTCACCCTAGGCTCCCTTAGTGTGGGCTATGGGAGGTCCTAATGTGGTCAAACATGTGGAGAAATTATCAATTGAGTTTCATGTACTTTCTTTACTTACTTTTGGGACACTACCTGATTTCTCTGTTGGCTTCTAGCATGCAAAAAATGTGAAGGATGTTTAAACTTTTTTTACTTTCATTTATCCTATTTATAGCCAAATTTGGCTAAACTGTCTTATGGATGATGATCACCACCGAATTGGCTACATCACAAAAATAAAAAATAAAAATGAAAAAAATAAAAATAAAAATCAGAATCAGCAGTGATGTTTAATTGGGCAAAATAGAAATTGGAAAAATGTGGAGGTTAAGTGTAGATTTGGGTGATGACAAAAAAAGTTTAGGAAATAATATTATGTAGTGAGAAAATCAGAGCCACTAATGGAAGAGCTTGCAAAAATAATAATCTGGTGTAAGTGTCCAAGCAGAGAAAAAATAGAAAAAATAAAATAAAAATAGTCAAAAGATGAAATAAACTGCAGATCTCAGTAAGAGTACAGTGGCTGACTTGCAAGGATTATGTCAGGTGATTACTACTACCCATGGGCCTCCAATTGCACCTGCCCACTTGGCTTGTGTTCCTGGCCAAATTCTTGCTTCTCCCCCAGAAATCAAAAGATCTCTGCAGAAAGAACCAAAGGCATGATGATGTACATGATAGCATAGCATGGGCTGTATTTGAGCATGTTTCTGACACACGGTGTGTAAAGGAAAAGACTGGTCAAATGAGCATCAAGAGTGGGTATATCATTGCCATTTCCTCTCTGTGTACCATCTGCTGTCTACTGCATCTTACTCTCTGGTAGTAGGCATTTTATAGTGTCACTCATTTGGACAACATCTGTCAGTGAGTTTGGGGTGGGGTTGTGGAGCGAGGGAGGGGGGAAGGGAGGGGATTGGACTGGGAGGCTCATCTATTTCCCACCCTTCCAAGTCCATTCCTTATTCTTTAAGCTGACTGTCAGTGTAAGTTCATCAATTAGCAAAGAACTAATGAATTCCAGGAAGTCACTTTTAGTGCTTCCAAGCAATGTATTATGTGACCCAGCATGAACCATTGGAAACCTTTTATCGACTATGTAATTGTCGGGAGTGTGCAGGTTACCATGAATAGTCGAGGTGTGTGAATGTTGAGAAAATTCATGATAACCAGCATGCTTGAGCTGTTACTGGACATAAACCATGTTATGGAACACAAAAGAGTGTGGTTCAGCCAGCCAGCAATCAGGAACACACAAATTTTTTTTCAAGAGGTATGAAAATGTCAGAAGGTGGCAAGTTATATGATCTAACTAGGGAGCTTTCATCCAACTTATGGGGGTGCTGCCATGTTGTCAACACATTCCTTACAATCAATTATGACTCAGTTATGGATGAAATACATGTAAATTACCAAGGTTCCACCTTGGTAAGCTGTCCTATAAACCCTCCTGCTTCCCCTCACATTACTAAAGTAACTACCTATGTAAGTGGTTAGGTAATTGGTAGGTGCATAGTGAATAGAATAACCTTAAAAACTTAGTTCTTCTAGTCTGAAACTGGCTAATTCATAAAACTTTTTTCTTTTAGTCTGAAACGAGGTAAATTAATGCAAAAATCAAAACAGCAAAACTGATGCGAGAGTCCTTGTCCCCTATAGGGGCAGGGCCTAACAAAGAATACTATGTTGGTAAGTAAGTAGGTAATGGAATTGGTGGCTGGCTTCTATGTAGATAGATGCATGAGTTATGGTTAGTAGTTAATACTTAGTGAATCACCATGGTTAGGAGTTAGTAGCGAGTTAACCACAATGGATAGGTATCAGACACCAATATAAACTCAAAAAAAGTGTTTCACATCCACACACCATCCATCCTGCATGGTAAGTGCTAATGGGTGCTGGTTTACTCTGGCCAAAATAAATCAGCTCAGTGGCCATGCCCCAACTTTGACCCATTCTGGCCTGCTCAAGCCTGTGACCCAATAGAGGACTGCACTCTGGTAGTTAGGCCTACTGCATGAAGTAGTAGGTAGTCTCTGTTTGTGTAGAGCTTAAGAAGCTGCTATTGTGTGGGGCTCTCTGCTCAAGAAACTCTCCATGTGTTTTGGCTCTCAGAGCTCTTCTTCTTCTTCTTGTCCATGGACTAACCCTTCCAGCTTTTCCTCCATTTTGTACAGTCCTAAATTCTGCAAGGTCTGTGTGTCCTCCTCTGCATAGCAACTGTTGTAAGAAGGCACAGTATCTCCCAGAATACAGAAACCATATGATAAGCACCTTGTACAACTGAAGATTTATTAAGTATGTTACCTGGGCCACTTCAACACATGTAAATTGTCAATTTAGAATTGATTAATTTTCAGGATTCCATTTCATAACTAATACATTCCTAGTTATTCCATCAGATTTTTAAATTTTCCTTCAGAAAAAAAAATCATTTCTGATTTTAATTCTTTTGGAAAATTTCAACATTTCTAAAAATAATATAATTAGTTTCGAACTGGCCCAGGTAGTACAGTATGTATAGTTTCTGTGAAGAACAAATGCTTGATTGGCTGAACAGGCTTTTGTCTTTCATACCATGTATTATGTGAAATGCACATACAAGTTAGTTCAAGACTGAAGTACCATTGTAACCAGTGTTGGTCTGCTATATAGGCTTGCACCTTGTTTCAACACTGGTAGCAAGGACCCTACCAGTCTCGTAGTGGAGGCCCTACCTGTGTGGTAGGGACCTGAGGTAATACCAGTCTCAATATCAGGTATATGCCAGTGTTGGGCAAGTCTCAGTTTTTTAGAGACCTGTTGGGTCCAGTTTTCAGGAGCTTTAGTGATATCTGACTTGGTTTTATATATATATATATATATATTACAACAGACCTGTGGAGGGTTTCAAATTATTGAAAAGAAAAAAAAAATCGTCAAATTTCAGTGTGCCGATTCTCAAACAGTTCATACCAGCTGGTTTCAAAGGTGATTTTTAGACAATAGGTATCAAAAGTTCTCTTATTTCGAAAATTGTATTATTTTTCCCATTTTTTTTTTTTAATGAAAACTAAATCAATTCTGCAAAAAAGTTTACATGTTCAAAATTTCATCTCATTGAAAAGAACTTTCAAATTCTTCTAACTCCTCCACCAAATTGGAAGTTGATTTACAATCAATTCTATGATCATTTGATCAATTTTTGCTCACAAATATCAATCCCTTTAAATTTTTTAATTGTAAATGACATCTTCTCAAGTTTGTAAGTATCCTTTTTAAAGAAAAAATCTTTTCAATCTCAATTTGTGACTCAACAACCCCTAGGATTTAGCGGGCCAAAAAAACAATAATAGGAAACATGGCTTCATGTTTTGCCCTTCATTGAAGAGGGCACTTGATTTCCTTGGAATCAACTTGGTAACATTTGAAAATCAACATTTCCCTTCTAAAAAAACTTATTGTTGGTTCATTTGTGCTAGGAATTTGTTCAAAAATATCCAAATTAGAATATGCATTTGCGGTTTGATATGCACAACCAACTTCAAATTTTTGCTAGTGGATGTAAATAATGATCCCGTTTAAAAAGAAGAGGATATAATGATCACCTATCATATTTTTCAATAACACTCACCCCTTCTTCATGACCAATAAAAGAAAATACTAAACAAAAGCTTTTAAATTTAGGGCCTAGCATTAAACATAGCATGTTATGAGATTTATTTTTCTTTAAACCTTCTTTAAAAGAAAAAAATCATTCTAGAGCACCACAAATTTCCTTTTTAATATTGGTAGCAAACAAAAATAATTCATAGCAATTCCAAAATCATCATTAATCAAACTAACTTGGGCAAGTGGGTTTGTAATTTTTTTCCTACATTTCAAGCACATGGTAATAGTAGATTACAATGAATTAGATAATAACCAATGGCTACTAGACTAGTTCAAAACATATGCACTCACAACCAAAAAAAAAAAAGAACAATTATTTGAGAATGTGTCAAGTAAGAAGAGGGAGCACATTACCACTAATTCTGATAGTATTTTGCATGTTATAGCAAAGGATTATAACATCCTTGAATTGCAATGCCTCTTGGAACATTTTATTAGCAAACCTTGCAACGATTAAATAAATGTTAGATACGTATCAAAGCATAATAATTGAATAAAAAGATATTTACATTATAAATAAATAAATAAATTGTAAAAGATAAAAAACTCACCTTATCTTCATTGGAGTAATCAATTTTCTAAGGCCAATGTTTGAATTTAAACATGCCTTGTTCCATTCCTATCTACCTTTTTCCAACTTTTTAGGCCAAGTTATATATTTTTGCAGAACTGATTAGGCTAACTTGATAAAAATAAACTCAAGGTCTTTGCACACCTTTTTATTATTTATACCATACTAACATGCCAAAGGCATAGCCAAACCAAGTGCTTTGAAAACTTTCATCTAAACCTAAAATTTCACATTTAACGATGATTTCAAAACAATTGTCATTACAATTAAATTTGACCTTTCATCTTTCACATATGCAAATTTTTTTTCCTCAATCCATATTGACCAAATAGTTCTTTTATATTAGTTGGTAGCCAAGGCTTGACTAGTAGTTTTTGTTGCTTCAAATAGCCCAATATCATTTGTTTAGCCTTGTAATCATACCCTAAAAAAATAATCACAACAGAAAAAATATCATGTGTTTCCTTGGACATCCATAAGTCAAAACTTATTGTTGCAAATATACAATCTCCCAATTTTGGCAAAACGTATACGTGTTTTGTTTTTTCCACCAATTTAACTAATATTTCATAGAAAAATGTTTTTTAAAAGGGAAGACAACTTGAGGACATATATGTAAAATTAAACACTTAAATCAAACACTTTACACAAATTGTAATGGCAATTGATTTTTCACAATTAAAGGACTAAAGTCTTGCAAAAGGTATTTTTGCTATTCATCATCCTTTTTAAAAGGATCTTTGATAGGAAAAACTTAGATATGACATTTCTTGAAACAATTTTTTTTTTTTTGTTGTTTTTCAATTGATCCTCTTTTTATAACATTTATTTCTTCCTCAATTTTTTGACAATTATTGCATGATCATTATCCACATGTTTTTCTAAAGTTGATATACCATATCTTTTATAATATGTTATAAGCATTTTTCTTTCTTTTTGTGTTTGGATTAAGAGCATGCATAGGACTATTGTAACAAAACAAACATCTCATGACTTGAAGATTTCCAAGATCCACTTCTTTGTCATCGTTTACACAATAAAAAATGTAACAAATTGCATTCCTCTTATGACCTTTCCATCTTTTCCTTTGAATATGTAATGTTTGAAACTTTTTTTCCATTTCATTCCTTTCATTAAGAACAATTCTTTTTGCAAATTAGTTTGTTTTGCTCTAATTTGTTCTTTCTAAAAGTTGACATTAAAAATTTCATCTTCCATATTACATTCATTTAGACCTTCATCTTCACCGTCAATTATTATCACATGTTCATTTTGACTTGAGTCCATTGCTTAAAGATATTGGAGGAAAAAATAAAAATAACTTGTATAAAATTTACCAAAATTATGGGTCTTGATTTTAATTATCTAATCTACCCAAAGAACATTATATATATATATATATATAAACAACTAAAGTAGTTTTAGTTATTTATCTACCCAAAGAACATCAAACATAAAATACAAGCAATTACAAGCAATTACAAGTAACGAATGCAATTATAAGTGTTTATAGGATTATTGAAGGATATTAACGTAAAAGATGTGAAAAAAAGATGTTCTAAGGTGAAAATTTACAAATGCGTTCCTTCTCTTGCACATGACAAAATATATACATAATACAACATATCTAATTTTTTAATAAAAACCTGAAGAATTTGAAAACACATATTTGATGTAAAATCAAGACAACAAAAAATGAAAAAAATAACAAGAAAATGAGGAAGATGACATTTCCAAAAACAAAACTCTAGAATTTTTTATAAAAAAAACCTTCTTGAATGCAATTGAAAAAGAAGCTTGAAATTTCAAACCTACACACCTATAAAGAAAAATGCAAGGGGGAAATAGTCGTTTAAAAATCCAAAAAAATTAAAAAAACATAATAAGGAGGCACCAATGAACAACAACAAAGCACAACAAGGAGGCGTTCATGAACATTAGGGGTTGGAAAGGTACCTAAGGCAAGAAGGCATCAACAAGTGCCAACAAAGCACAATAAGGAAGTAATAACGAGCACCAACATAACACAATAAAAAAGTAACAATGAACATCAATAAAGCACAATCAACATATGCAAACAAACACCAACAAAACATAGCCAAGAGGTGTTAACGAACACTAGTAAAACACAACCAAAAAGTGTCGATGAACACCAACATAGTAAAACGAAGATGCACCAACAAGCACCAATAGACCATAACAACTTAAGTTGTCAATAAGAAGCAACATAATAAAGTGAAAATGCACCAAAAAACACCAATAAATCATAGCAAGGATGCACCAAAAAACATCAATAGATCACAACAAAGACATGTCGAAAAGCACCAACAAAAAAACAAAGAAACAATGCAAGCTACGAACACCAATGGAGCACAACAAGGAGACAATGCAAGTTATGAACAAAGAAAAAACATAAGATTACAATGATTGATCAAAGCAAAAACCAAAAACAAACATTTAAACATTAAGCATGTACCTTGAAATTGTTAAACACCCTCCTTATTTATAAGGATAGTGAGAAAGGAGAAGAAATGAACCCAAGGGCAACTTTACCTTTGCAACACCATTGGAAACCTAATTTTTTTTCAAACTTTACCTACCACTACCAACTACCATAGTACATGACATTTATTGACTATTGACACTATGACCTTACTAACTTTAAATACCTTGATAGGGTTTCAATTTTTTTATTAAAAAAATGGAAGGGTTTCAAATGGGTAGTTTTCATCTTAATGAAAACTTCTAAAAGGTAAAATCACAATCAAAGGAGCCACCCAAGTGAGTGGACACTCCTTAAAACTACACTTTTGTATGTTTAAAAGATCAAAAGGGAAGCATAATAGTTTGAATTGTTATAAAAAAATTTTGGAATATTTTCCATTTGTTACAAAGTTTACATGCTCAAAGTTTGACATGAATCAAAAATGTTTTTTCATGTTCAAAACACTCAAACTTGTAAAGTGGACAATCCTTATTTTTTCAAACATTTTTTTTTCTACCAAATGTGCAACATTCCTTTTGAAAATTGAAGAGGATTTTATCATTGATGATTAGAAGGGCAAAAGGACTTGAACTAAAGAAATTTGTTTTTATAACTCATTTGAGCACATTTGGCTCAAAAGTGTTTTTGACCTTAAAAATTATGGATTTTGTTTTAACAAATAAGATATGTACTCAAGTGCAAACATAAAACTAAAACATGATGCTCACAACACGAAACATAACATCAAGAACTCGTCAAGGTTCTTCTCCCAAATCTGAAAGTAGTTTTTGTAACCAAACTACTTCACATGTAGCAATTGCTACGCCTCTGTATTATGCCTCTGTATTTTGCCTCCGTGCTTGATAATGCAACTTTTGGTTGTTTATTACTATTCCAACTAACAGCACCACTTCCAAAAGGAAACATGAAACCACTGGTTGATCTTTTATCTGAAACATTGCTAGCCCAATTAGCATTTATGTATCCATGTATTTGTAACTGGCTTTTGGCTTCATAAAAAATTCCACACTGCAAAGTATGTTTTATGTACCTCAGTATGCACCTCATTGCATCCAAATGTGGCTTTCCTGGTGTTTGCATGAATTGATTCACCATTCTAACTGCATAATTCAAATTTGGCCTTGTGATGGTCATGTAAATCAAACTCCCCACTATGCATTTGTACATAGTGGTATCCTTCACAAGGTCTCCTTCATCTGCACTTAACTTCACATTTTGTTTCAATGGAATTGAAATGGGTTTGCAACCCATCATCCCATATTCGAACAATTTGTTCAAGGCATATTGCTTTTATAGTAACCGCATCCCTTTAGGGGACTAGATTACTTCAATGCCAAAGAAGTAACGCAACTTTCCCAAATCCTTCATCTCAAACTTTTGCTTTAAGAGCTTCTTCAAATAAGAGATGTTTACATCATTATCTCCTATGATAATCAAATCATCAACATAAATGATTATGACTACAATCCCATGATCTATCTTTTTCACATATTGTGAAAAATCTACATTAGATGTTTGAAATCCACTTATGACAAGATACTAACTTATGTTGTCTAACCAAGCTCTAGGTGCTTGCTTCAAGCTGTACAAAGTTTTCTTCAACCTATAAACCAAATTAAGATGTCTTTGGTCCACATAACCTGGTGGTTATTCCATGTACACTTCTTCATGTAAATCTCCATGAAAAAAAACATTCTTTACATCCATTAGATGTAAAGACCATCTTCTTGTTGTTACCATAACAATGATTGCTATTACAGTTGTCATTTTGGCAACTAAACTATAAGTCTCCTCATAGTCTATGCCATAAGTTTGGGCATAACCTTTGGCAACCAATCTTGCTTTGTATCTGTTCATAGATCCATTTGCATTGCGTTTGACTTTGTACATTCATTTGCACCCAATTTCTTTCTTGTCCTTTGGTAAAGCTACCAATTCCCAAGTAACATTAGCATCCAACGTCGCCATCTCTTCATCCATGGCATTATCCCATTTAGGGTTTCCAACTATTTATTCAAAACAAGTGGGTTCAACCTCCTATGTAATTTTCACCATGTATGCGTAATGATGAGCTACAAAGCCATCATATGTGAGTCTTTGTATAAGGTACTTGAGTCGTGTGGATCTTCGTACTCCATTATTGTTGTCAGGTGTTTTCAAAGTTTTTTTGGCCATTTGAACTCCAAGAGCAGTAGTTGAAGAGATTCTGGTCTTCACCCACACTCTTCTCTGAATCACTTGACTCATCATCGACATGAGGATTTCTAGATGATGTTTGAAAACTACCATGTACAATGTTTGAAGATCTTAATATTCCTTTCCATGGAGTGCTACTAGACCCATTAATTGAAGACTCTTGTGGTCCACTAATTAATTGTGATTCTTATTCCATTATCATTTCTAGCTTCTCCATCTTCTATTATCTTTAGTGGTGAGTACCAGCTAACCATTTCATCAAACACAACATTTTTACTCACTTGTAACTTTCGAGTGGAAGGATTAAAGCATCCACATCCTTTTTGTTTTGAGGAATATCCAAGAAAGATACATTTCTTAGCTTTTGGGTCTAGTTTTGATCTCTTCTCGTCAGGAACATGCACATATGCAATGCAACCAAACACTCTAAGGTGTGAGACATCGGGTTTCTTACCTGTGAATTTTTCTTCAGGTGTCATCCCATGAACTACCATTGTGGGGGTTCGATTCATGATATAAACTATAATTGCTACTACTTCAGCCCAAAAGTAATTTGGCAAATTCTTTTCATTCAACATGGCACGTGCTATTTCTACAATGTGCTTGTTTTTCCTTTCAACAACTCCATTCTACTATGGGGAATAACTACATGAATACTTCCTTTGAATTCCATGCTCCTTCAAATACTCGTTAAATTCATTTGAAAAATATTTTCCCCCTCTATCAGACCTTAGGCACTTGATGCTCACACCCTTCTCCTTCTCCACCATTGTTTTGAAATTCAAAAAATGTTGAAACACTTCACATTTGTGTTTCATGAAGTAGACCCACACCTTCCTTGTGTGGTCATCAATGAAACTCACATAATACTTGCATCCTCCAATGGATTTTATCTTTGTGGTCCACACATATGAGTGGATCATTTCCAAAGGTTGGAGTTTACATGAGTTGTTTGAGCTGGGAATGGATGTTTAGCTTGCTTCCCCAATTGGCATGCTCTTTTGTTCCAAATTTGGGAAGACCTCCAACAAGATTTTGTTTCTCCATGAACTTAAGACGTTGAAAATTAACATGGCCAACCTGCTTATGCCAAATTCCAATGTCTCCAGCTCTTTTTCCATGTGTGAATAACATGGAATTCACCTTAGGCATGTTCACATCCAAGGTGAACATTCGTCCATTCCATTCCCCTTTTGCAATCAATTTGCCTTGGTTCTTGATGTCGTGCACAAAACATCCATTTGGGTTGAATGTCACCTATAAACCTTGTTCCACCATCTAGCTTACGGAGACCAATTTTTTTGTTATGATTGGAACATGAAGTACATCTTTCAAGTATTTTGTTTGCCCATTTTGCATGGACAATGGCACCTTGCCAATTTGTGTGATGGGATGTGTAATGTCATCACTAGTTTCCACGAACCATGGTGTCTTCAAATCCTTTGTGTCTCTAAACCATTTTCCATGACTAGTCATGTGGTTTGAAGCTCTAGAATCCACATACCAGACATTGTTATTTGATACACTTCCTATCATTGAATTTGCCATGTGATGCATCACAAATAGTTGCTCATCACCTTGATTACTAATTGATGCATAATTCCTTTGTTGCAACTTTCCATTTTGTGCATCATGTTCCCTTTGATAACAGTTCTTTGCCATGTGCCCATGTTTCTCACTTTAGTAGTAATTTGAGTCGCTATTTAGTTGTTGACCTCGATGACTTCCACCACGACCTCGATGACTTCCACCACGACCTCCATGACTTCCTCTTCCTCTAAAGTTTCCTCGTCCACCTCCATGAGGTTGGCCTTCATGTTGATGATGTCCACCATGCGAGCTTCCGTGTCGACTTCAAAATGAGGTTTTACCACCTCTACCTCTACCTCTACCTCTATTAATATTTGAGTAGAAAACACTTTCTTGTGATCCTCCATTGGATGAAGTATCAACAATTTTCATCTCTTCACTTATAAATAGGGTTATTAAGTCTTGGAAATTGGGAAATGTTTCTCGAATTACAATTGAAGTACAAAACTGGCGCTAGTCTTTTCCAAGTCCATTCAAGGTCACAGCCACTAGATCTTCATCATCTATAGGGGTTCCTATAGATGCAAGAGCATCTACAAGGTTTTTCACCTTTGTAAAATAGTCACTGATGTTCATTTTATTTTTCTATAGATTATGCAACTTTTGTTTGAATTGCATTTTGCGAACTTGTGTATTGGTGTTATACATCTTCACCAATGTATCCCAAGCTTGCTTGGGTGATTTTTCATCTTGAATATGCACAATCATGGAATGGGACACATTCATAGAAAGCCAATACAAGACTTTCTTTGCTTTTGCATACTAAGTTTTATTGGCTTGAATTTGTTGTTGTGTGGGGTTTTCTGGGAGAGGAGGTTCTTTCTCATCACCAGTTATGAATTCCTAATAACCCTTCCTCATCAAAAAATTCATAATCCTAAATTTCCACATTTGGAAATTATTTTTGTCTAATGTTTCAATTGCAATTTGAGAAAGATCGTCCGCCATTTCTCAAGGCAACATTTAATGTCTTCTTGGGGTTTCACAAATGATTTTAATTCCTTCCTTAGGTTTTTAAGATTAGGATTAGGGTTTTTAGGATTGGAATTAAGGTTTTCCTTCCTTAGGTTTCTAGGATTTGGGTTAGGGTTAGGGTTGAACAAGATGAACCTTGCATATGTATGTATGTCTTGGGTATTATACAATATTCTATACTATACATAGGTTTTACGTATATGTACGTATCTTGTATAATATTTTGTGTGATATTAAATACATGATTACATACCAAACTTTTGTATGAAGGTCTTGATAATGTGTTTGCACTTCCCAATCTTCAAACTCCTTCTTTCAAGTTCTCCCAAGTTGTATTTGCTCCACTTCAAAAATTTGTTTTGATGTCTTCTCAATGTAAACTTCTATCACAACAACTTTGCAAAGCTATACCACTCACATATGACCTTGGATCGATCTGAAATTTTAGTGAAACATAAAAACCTATGTCTACTACTATCTCTCAAAATTTCAATTCATTTAACTTCATAAAATGAGAGATCTTGCTACTTCCTTGAAATCACCTCAAACTAGGACCTGAACACAAAATGACTTATAACTCGCTCTTAGAAACTCCAAACTCTTTGAAAATTTGAAAGACACATTAAATATATTTCTTTTATATCCATTCAAAATTTCAGCTCTATTGATGATGACCACAAAGAGCTATCACTTTCAAAAGAAACTGACTTCAAAACTAAGACTGAAACTTTAGATACTTGGATCTCTCTCAATACATATCCAAATGACATAAAATTTCTCTCACATATATGTTCTTTTATGATATATAATTTCCCAAAGCTGCAGATCAAAAAATGTTCAAACAAAGGAGATATGACCAAAAAACCAGATCTAACACAAAGTTTTCAGAAGCTCATAACTCTCACAAAACATATCCTTTTTGTTTGAAAATTTGAGAATAGAAGTGTCTTATAATCTTCTATAATCTTTCCAAGTTTCACTTTAATATCTTCTCACAGTAGATCTAGATCTAGATTTAAAGATCTGACTTTCATAACCCTTGATATGTTAATCTCCTTTCACCTCTTTTCTTTTATTTTCTTTCTCTTCACATTCTTTCCTTTCCCCGTTTCTCTTTTACACTTGATAAACTCCTATGATAATACTAGAGACTCTCAAACTCTAGTTCTAAAGATTTTCTAGCTTTAGATCTCTTTCAACTTTCTCATTCAACAACCTAAGCTATGATACCATGTTAACAAATAAGAGATCTACTCAAGTGCAAACATAAATCTTATTGAAAGGAAACTAAAACATGATGCTCACAACACAAAACATAACATCAAAAACTCCTCAAGGTTATTGTCACATGAAATACACAAACTTGTGCAATGAAGAAAATAGAACCAAACCATCAACACCAAGGTATTTAACTAAAAGACTAAACCACAAATAAACAAACTAATATAAGTAACGAAAATAATTCAACCTTGTGAAAGTAACCTAGTTACTTTCCTACTCCAGTAACTAATGAAACCTAACTAGTTGAGCTTGAATTTTCAACATTTTGAAAATGTGGCTTTAACGAAAGTTGTTCATATATATATGATAGAAGGCATGAATGCATAATATACATGATATAAAAATCAACTTGAAATCAAAATCTATTTATATCTAAGATGTAATTTTAAATGGGGTATCCGAAATACAAAATTTTAAGTTATTAACTAGTGTAAAAATACCATGTGTCATGTGCAATCCTTGAAAAAGGACTTTTACTTTTGTGCCCTTGGCTCCTTTGACCATGACTTCACCCTAAACGAGTTTCAAAAATGGCATCACCCTTAATGATACCTTGAGATATTCAAGGTGAGATTTGGCTTGAAACCCTAGGTGGTTCTCATTTCTTTTTTGATACCCACCCAACATTGGTATATGCTTGAGCTTCATATGAGCCAATAATCAATCTTAAATCCAATACCAGGACTAGATGGTTTGAAACGATGTTTTTTCATCAATTTTGTGGTGTAACCAAAGTGGAAATTTTAGCCAAATTTGGCCATAAGCTAAATATGAAAATAAACTTTTTGAACCTTTTTTGGGGGGGGCTACCTACTTGAACCATGTATAGAAATCTAACATTTTTCTTAAATTTTGGTCTAATTTTGGCTATTGCAAATCTGATTTTTAATTTGTTTTAGCAATATTAATTTTTATTATAACTTTTTGGCTACAAAGTTGCCAAGATATTATCCAATTAATATTTGGTTTCTTTTTAGATTGTATTTTAGGGTAGTTTGAATTTGAATTTGTTCATAACAAGTAAAATCAAGTGTTTATTAGTTATTTTAGTATTGTTACCTTCTAGTATGTCAAGATTACAATCTCCCATATAGTCATTGTTGGACATTGTTTTGGTGATGTTTGAAAATGAAATTTGGTGCTCAAAGAATCTAAAAATTCCACAAGAATGAATTGATAAAACATGTATATGTTGGTTTTGAATTTGAATGGATTGAAATTGTAATGTATTTTGAGCTATTACATATTGATGTGGTGTTTGAATCTAATGCATACACACGTCATACATCATTAGTGTATAATTAATTAAAGTCTTAACATTTACATTCATGATTACGCATCATAAGTTGAAAGTGCAAATTACTTTCAAGAAAATCACCAAGCTAACAAATCACCAATAACATTGGGGAAAATACTTACCCAAAGTGGTAAATGTACATTAGATGGATTAGGATGTGACGTCAATGTCCACATACATCATTTGAATTAATTTTTGGATTAAAATGTAATTATTCATAAAGTTTATTATACCAATTTTTCAAATGTGGGAACAATAATGTAGTATTGAGCATGTGATCCAAGTAAAGATGAAATGGATATTGAACCAATTTTGGATTAAAATGTTATTTTTGGACTTAATTTAACTAGTTTAGTGACCCAAAACCATTGAATTTTCATAGGAATGACACAAAATTTCTTTTTATTTCTATTTTTTCTTAACTTAATATTCTTAGATTCAATGCTAATGAATAAAATTTGACCAAAATTAACCTCGTACAATACATTTTCATCAAAACACCTAGAATTTAGGTTTTAAGAAAAAAGGTACTTAAGTCATCAAATTATAAAACTTGGAGCATCTAATGGCCACTAGATGTTAATTTATTATATATATTATTATATAATATTATTTTTTCAAGGATGAAAGCATGAAAAAAAAAGCCAAACAATGTGTGGACATCCTTAAAAACTATTTTTTGAATTTTTGAAAAATCACCATGGGAACACTATATATCAAAAAAAAAATCATTTTTAAAATAATTTTTTACACTTTCAAAGTTGCAACTACAAAATTTTCATGAAAATTCACCATGTTTCAAAAGTCCTTTTATATGTTTAAAGCACTCCAAAAAAAAAAGTGGACAAGTGGTTTTTTTGTATCAAATGTCTTTTTCCCTTATCAAATGTTTGCCAAATTGTTTCAATTTTTTTGTGAACTTTAATATACTCCACAAGAATATATCCATGTGTTCAAAACATTCAAAAAATAAAAATACATATGCCCTTTTAGATTTTAATACTCAAATGTCCTTAAACACTATTATAATTTTGAATTTGTAATCATGGTTTTAAGTAAAGTTATAAATTTGACTATAATGTAAGTCTTGATGCAAAAAAAATTGAGTTTTTATCACTTATATTTCATATTTGGCCTCAAATTTGATATTTAGTTTTAAAAATTGTGTGAAAAATGAAATCTACACTAATAAAAAACTACCAAGTGGAAAATGTAATCCTTGGAAAAGATTTTAACCTTGGTGCAATTGGCTCCTTTTTTTTTTTTTTCACCCTCGAATATGTTGAAATGTTTAACTTAATTTTAAATAAAGAAAAAATGGTACTTAATTCATCAAATTATAACATTTGGAATATCTATTGGCCACTATATGTTAATATTATAATAATATTTCTATGAAGAGATTGAAACATCTAACTAGATTACTATTATTTTATTAACTTTCATTTATAATAATATTGTAACTGAATATGTAGTGATTATTAATTAAACTAGGATTGGGTGGCCATTAAATGCTACTATTACATAAATGTATGCAAAACAGTCTAAAATCGTCTATTAGCTTAATAGTAACATAAATTTCAAAAATATATTCCACATTGAGCTCACATAACAAATTTCTTGAAAAACCAATTATTATTTTAATCATCACGATGATAGAAACATTTAATTTGGTTACATATAATTAATTCACTTCATTCGCCACATCAATGTTTGTTCTACCCAAATTAGCATGTACATCATTAATCGTTATGATGCTATTCATGGTTGTATTTTTCTTAGCAGGAAAAAAAAACGCAATAGAATGGATGGCCACCCATTGCATTGGGTCCATTAAATTGCATTTCCATTTCCTTCCTAACTATCTTAATACAACTTTGCATTGTTGCGTGCTCCTTTTTTGAAGGGCACCCACCATTGGACATGCACCATTTGATAGTACTCATCATTTGCATCCTTGACCACATCACTATGCGTTATTCCCATCCATACTAAATACACTTTAGGTTTAGATGGACATGCAAGAAGATAATCCCTTTCATGTAAATCTTTAAAATGATTGTAAGTTGTTGTACTCAAGGACAACTTCATGTTTTTGGGCCCATAATACAAAGGGATAACTAGATCTTCCATATCATCAAAGATAGGAACAAATGGAATAAAAAATCTTACATGATCAACTTTCCAATTACTAGTCAACCAAAATCCCTCTAACAATGTAAGACTTTGTTGAGGAATTGGTTTTAATAAGCACTTTAAAATACCCTCCCAATATTCAACATATGGCTTCATGACTCTTGCATACATATCATCTTTCAAAATATTGAGCTTCCAAAACTCTAAATACTTTGATATTCCACTATTAATGAATTTCTGTTTCTTTATTGACTTTGGGGCATCATTCCCCCAAATAGGACAAAAAGGAACATGTTTTAAAATTCCACTAATTAAGAAGCTTGGGGTGACCTTGATCATTAAACTTCCATAATCGAATTATAGGCCCATCTCTAGGGCTTCATATTGAATCTATTGGAAACATCTTATACTACATTACTAGCCACCTAGAAGAATCCACAAAAAATCGAAAGAGATGCATATTTGTGTGTCCAACCAATGCCTTAGGTTCATTTTCAAATATCCTTGAACCCAAGATTTGAAATCTAGGATTTCTTGAATTAGTTGGAGAATGAATGGTTGTTCTTGTGATTAAACCATAAATGTTTTCATAAAATTTGCTAATACATAATTATTTTGCTCTCTCAATTTCTTTGACAAATAGCCAAAATTTCCAAAAATATCCTCATACTTATGACCAACAATAAGAAATCCCAATTGGATCTCTTCAAAGACCTCCTTCACTATTAATAATGACAAAAAAACAAGCAAGTGTCAATTCTTATTGTCCTTCACACAATTATCCATTTGAAGTAATAATTTCTTAAGCAATGGTTTTGCACTAACAACTTGTTTAGGCACTTTCAATGCCTTCAAACACTATGAACCCCCTTGCATTAACTACTCAAAGAATTCATTTTGTAGCTCATGATCGAACAACCTTTGCAATTCACAAATAGGTTCCTCCTCCAAAGTTTGTAGTAGACACAAATGAAACCCAATTGTAAAATTAGGGTCATTGGGCCACAATTCATTTGAGTATTGAGCAAATGCTTCGTCACCATGCCCATGAACAATCATTTTAGTCAATGTTATTAGCAATTGACTGAGCCCAACAACCATTTTGTTTTTCACTCGCAACCTTGGTAAAGTAGTTTTTGAATGATCCATCTTATCATGAATGATACACAAAAACTCCTCCTTTGATTGAATGGACTCCACTTTACAACTATGGTAAAGATGTCTACATGACTCTTGATGCTTGTTATTGTTTTTCAATTTCAATTCATGGTCTTTGGCACTAGCATTATTTTTTCCAACTTTGGATATCAAGTCTTTCAAAGATTTGCATACAATGCATTTTGCAAAGGTTGAACCTCTTTTTCGCAAATCAACATTGAGATGGTATTTTCTCTTCAATTGGTTCATAGCAAATTGAAATACCTCATCAATATTTAACTCCTTGTTAATATGGAATATCACACAAAAAAAACAAAAGATTTTAGATGAAAAAATCTACAAAACTCTCTTTGCATTAACAAGAAACAAGTAAAAGAATACAATAAATAATTTTACAAACATAACAAGTATGCAAAATTTGACCCCACCTCATTGCTCCTTTCTTGAATACTTTTCCAAGTGTCAAGAATTAGAAAGCAAACATCTTATCTACCATTCCCAATTCCTTTCATTTGGTGTGGCATTACAACAATGCATTAATTGATCAACAACTAAACATTGCTTTCAGCCTGCCTAGTTGCTACTTGCTTCTTCATTCTAGCTATTAAATGTAGAAAATTGTCTTAACTTTATGGGTGTTAAGAGATGGTAGTAGTTATCGTTAGATGGTAAAACTATTATAAGAAAATTGTAAAGTGAAGGTGTTTTTTAATGGTAATATTGTTAATACAATGAACTACCTTCATGTGACATAATAATTAGAAGTTAATTTTTGGAGGAATTTTAATAAAAGTAATATTAGTTACTAGAAATAAAATCTTAGTCTAATTCACTTAAAAAGGCATCCTAATAACTATTTAGTTACTAGTGTTAAATATCTTACTTACTATCTTTTATTTACTAGGGGGTGAAGCCATCTAGGTTAATTAGTCTAAATGGATAAAGGATGGATGGATTTCCCTTAACTAGGATGTTTGGAAGGGATTAGGATAAGGAGATTTAGAAAGATAAGGAGATCTAGAAGAATAAGAAAATCTAGAAAGATAAGGAATCTAAAAGGATAAGCAAATCTAGAAAGATAAGGAGATCTAGAAGGATAAGCAAATCTAGAAAGATAAGGATTCAAACCTTGTGTGGTGAATATCCTTCTTGGGTTCCTTATTTATACTTTGAGGAAGAGGATTATGGGGCATTCCTATGTATGATTTTAGATTGAATATGGTTAGGAGAATTCTTTTAAGGAAGAAGTGTGTATGTGAGGAGAAGAAAAGAACATGGAAGAATATTATACTTGGTGTATGTAATGGATAATGGTTGAAGGTTGTCAAGTGCATTATTTCTTCTTAGTTGTATTGACCTCTAGGAAGGTAGGGAAAATAGTTCCTTTTTAATTGATGTAAACTATTAGTGTTTTAGTTTGGTTTTTTTTTTTTATAATGAAAATATTCTTTGTACTTGCTACTAAAGTTTGAAGGTAAACCTACTATAAGAGGGTAGTTGCCACTGGAAGGTAATAGTAAAAAGGTATTAATTGTATTTGAAGTTTGTTAAAGGTAGAGAACTATTGCAAATAGTGGGCATCAGTTACAAAGGGTTTCCAGGTGTTGTAAACAATACGTAATAGTTATAGAAGGTTCATAGAAAATAGGCAATAACTACATGAAGTTTATAGGCCTACTATAGGATGGTACATGTTGTAGGATGGTAGGTAGACATAAAACATGCCTTACCTTCATATGTTTTCATGTTATTTCTCATCTTTTTTTTTTATTAGGCAACTTTTTTCCTTGATGGTAACTAGGTTGTCAAATTCCACGGTTTAACACTAGCGTTTCCATGTGGCCTTTGCCTTGTCCCACATTTGCCATGTTGTTTAAAAGATAAATAAGAAGACTATGAAGTCCCAAAAAATTTATAGCATGCTGCTTCACAAATTTCAACATCTTGCACTATAACAAACCTTCGTTTCTTTACTCCAACTCTTTAGTGCAATCTTCTAAGAATGTCCAAAATATGCATTCTACTATCTATGAATGACAAGTTCCTGAACTTTTGTCGCACAATTGATGTTTTTTCACAAACGAAATGCTAACAACAGTTGAGAGAACAATAACTGTTTGAATTCATAGCACAAATTAATTCATTATTTAGAAGACAATCAATCCTAGAAATGGAAGTTTCATGTCCTAATTCCTTTGGTTTTCTCTTCAAAAAAATGTAATATTTTTTCTTCACACCTACAACTCCTTCATCCTCTTCCAACACATGATGTTCATCATATGGAACAAGCAATGACGATAAACAATGACCATCGAGGTGGTTGCAAAGTAGGGTGGCTCACTTTTTGCGTCATAATCTAGTTTTTTGCAAAATGGCATGCATTTTCATGCTATTAACATGGCATAAAAACAACAATTTTCCAAATTTGTGGCTAGATTTAGATTTTCAACTTGAGGAAGAAGACATTTATTGAAAAAAATTGCAACATATATACACCAAATATATAGTAATGGACTTTTGAAGTTGAAATATATGGATTGGTTTACTATTTGTGCCTCTATATACATGCATTTTTGTGTATGATTTTTATTTGTGATATGATTTTTTTTTAAAAACATATGTGCAAAAAACATTGCTAGAAAACAACTAACCAAAAAAAATTTATGGACTTTTGAATGGCCTAAAATGAGCCATATTTTCATAAGTCCATATCATAATCATTTTTGGGTGGATTTTAATTTTTAATTTTTTTAACATGTACATTAATTTATTTTTAAATGGTTTATTTTCATATGGGCTTTTAAGGTCAATAATCACTATGTAATTCCCCACTAAATTAATGATATCAAAATAGACTATCATTTTAACACTACCATATGGACTTTTAGGGAATGGAGCATTTGCTGAAAATGAGCCACCTTAGAGTGCATACACCCATCAAGAGTTGTTCATGACAAAGGCCACCTCCATATTGACATTATTAGTGATCTATCCTTTAAGCAACTCAAAATTGTGACCCCAACATCAATTTCACAAAGATTGTCATCCAAAACAAGCTCCTTCAGGTCATATGTGACAATCCTCCCTTCAACAATAATTTTTCCAACATGATTCACTAACTCGCACTTTCTCCCACACCACTACATTCTTTTCATGTAAGGAATAATTTTCATTCCCTCTTGTATATCACTTGTTGATAGAGCACCCTCCTCCATATTGTTGAAAATTTTAATGTCCCCCTCTAAACTAACCTCCCAAGCCTCCTCCATGGGCACCGCACTTGTAGAGGAAAAGAATTTAGTGTTTTCTTCTAAACTAACCTCCCAAGCCTCTTCGATGGGCATTGCATTTGTAGATCTTTCCTCCCCTAGCAACCCCGTGTCATCTTCCACAATAGACACCAATTGCTAGCGACCACCGAACCATGACACATGTTTCACTGGACAAAAGCAATTTGATTCCACACAATCTCCAACAAATCTTCCATAAAACTCTAGAAATAGTAACTTCAGATTCTGGAACTATTGGAAAATAAATTTTGCAACCACCATAATACAATTCTCAGGTCCGCTGGAACCATGTACAATAGTCAAATCAGTTTGTTTGCATCTTCCATGACCAACACAAATCCGTTCCCTTTCACTTCTCAAGTACCAAAGATCCATTCGATCTCCACCTTTCAAATATATAATCCTCATCCTTACAACATTCACATCTCATGTAAAGGCAAGGTAGAACAACTTGTCCAACTCAAAAACTCCAACAACCTTCACTATTTTCCATTAGAAAAACATCCTGGAATGTTTTTTAAAAAATAGACTTAGTCAGAACTTGTTTGAAATTTTCTCCGAACATTAGTTCCTAGGAAGGAAAAAGAATCAGGTGCCCTCTTGATTCATGAAACATGCTAAACTTTAGAAACCAAATTTTCACCTCCCCCAACCATGATGGAAGGAAAATTGGGTGGCTACCCGATCCTCATGAATTGTCAATGGGATAGCAATGATAATCAAAAAGTCGTTTGATTCTGAAGCCCTCAACATCAAGGGAGGAGAATTGAGTGGCTGCAAGATTCTCTATCCCCCACAAAGATAGGGAAGGAAAATTCAATGGTGGTTTGATTCTCTTCCCTTGCTAAAGATAAGGAAGGAAAATCAAACAGCTATCCAATTCCCTTTCCCCATTAAAGATAGTGAAGGAAAACCAAGCAACCGTTTGATTCTCTTTTTTCGCTAAAGACAAGGAAGGAGAACTAGATGGTCACCCAATTTTCTATATCCCTAAAGATAGGGCTAGAGAATCAAGTGGCCGCCAATTCTTTGTCCCCCCAAAGATAAGGCAAGAGAATCGAGTGAACACTAGATTATTTGTCCCCTCAAAGATAAGGTAAGAGAATCGGGCAATCACATTATTCTCATTCCTTGCTAAAGACAAGGAAGGTTAATTGAGCGACCACCTGATTGTCCTTCCACTACAAAGATAAGGCAAGAGAATCAAACGGTCGCCTAATTCTCTTTTCCCACTAAGGACATGGAAGGAAAATCGAGTGACCACTTGATTTTCCTTCTTGTCTAAAGGATGAAAAGGAGAATCAGGCAATTATTTGATTCTCCTTTTCATCTAAAGAATGGGAAGGAAGATAAGATAGCCGCTCGATTCTCCTTCTTGACTATAAGCGAGGGAAGGGGAATCGTAGTATTAGAAATTTAATTAAGGTTAATTAAGGTAATAATTACATTAATGGTAATTAGTAAGTAAAAAATTAATTTTATTAAGTTATATTAATGAGAATAAGGAAGATTTAGATCCTTGGTAAGGTAGTACATAGGAATTAAATTAACCACAAGTAGGATATAAATTTTTGGTTATGTAAATAGTAAATTATGTTCAACATTGAGAAATTGAGCGAAATGGAGGAAAATATATTCACTAAAACAATGATCAAATCAAATGACCTTTGAATTTGATATCATGATGTGTTGGAAGAGGTGGTTGTGTTTATACCCTGCATGAAAAAGTTATGTTAGAATATCAAAGCTATAGAAATTACCTTGGAGGATGAGACTAAAATCATAGGTGTGATGTGTGTCGTGCGTTCTCACGAAATTTGAAATAAAAAAGCTTGTGAAGATAAGAAGATGCACAAGAAACAGAACATAAATTCAAGGTGGAAACTGCGAAAGGATAACAAGAAATGAAAAGAAGTCGTAATGGATTTTGAAATTGAAATTATTTTGAGACATTGATCCTAAAACCCAATTGAAATGAGGCAATAGGATGATCAAATTCTACAAGCTCTGTTGGATTTTGTGTAAACTAGAGTATGACATTGTGTTCATGAAATTTGTGAAGAATGTGTTAAGGTAGTGTTTCTAAGCTTGCTATAGAAACTTGAGGACATAGATTGCTAAGCTACGCATAAAATAATATGCATTGAAAAATTACTGAAGAGGGAAGAATGAACTTTCATCATTTTTTCGGCAACATTATTGTTGAGCTTCCTCATTTTCCTTTGAATCAAAATCGTTCAGCAACCTCGACATTAGGAACAAAAATGAAAATCTATGATTGTGTGAGATGCACTCTCGCATGAATTCACATATGGAAACAAAATTACAAAATTCCCTTTTCAAGGATCTCTCTGCTCTAACTCCCACCATTGTTCTACATAGTATTCATGTTTTGGAAGTGGAAAAGCCACTTTCCACATAATTATGGCAATTGTCTCTAAAGTTTCCGTCAAATAGAAAAGACAATTGACAAAGATCTTAAACTGAGAAGCCAATTGAAATGTCATGAAGTAATTATGGAAACATATAGATTTTTTAGTTTTACATTTTACAAATAATATTTTTATTACACAATGACAAGATAAGTTTGTGTTAAAAATTTTAAATAAAATTAAAGGGGTTGTTGAATTTTTTTTGTAATGAGCCTTTGGACACCATAATAAACTATTTCAAATAATATTCAAAGATATATGAGATCAATTATTTTTATTGAAACTTAAGGTTTCAAGTGTTGGGTTTAAGGTTTAGGATTCAGGGTTGCATGTTTAAGGTTTATTATTGAGGTTTTAAGGTTTATGGTTTGGCATTTGAAATTTGAAATTTTAATCTTGTAACTTTTTAATTTTAGTTTTAATTTTAGTCTTGAACCCTAAACCCTATAACCAATACCCCAAACATTAAATGTTACCACAAAAACCTTAAACCAGAGCTTCAAATCCCTAAACCTTAAACCATAGAAGAAAACCTCTAAATAGTTATTAAACAACATTAAATCCTGAACCTTGAACCCTAGTTTCAAAACCTTCAAACCCAAACCATAGATGAAGAGCCCTAAATAGTTGCACCACAATATTAAATCTTAAACCTTTGCACAACAACCTAAAGGTTACCACAAACACTAAACCATTAAAAAAAGCTTAAAACCATCGCAAAACAACACTAAATCTTAAACCTTTACACAACAACCTTAAAGGTTACCACAAACACTAAACTTTGGTTCAAAGACTTTGAAACCCAAACCATAGATGAAGACCCATAAATAGATACCCAAAAAAACTAAATCCTAAACCCTTGCACCATAACCCTAAATGTTACCACAAAACCCTAAACCCTAGCTCAAAGACTTTGAAACCTAAACCATAGATGACACCCCTAAATAGGTTATACAACAAAGCTAAATCTTAAACCCTTGCACCACAATCCTAAAGGTTATTATAAAGACCCTAAACCTTAGCTCCAAACCTTTAAATCCAAACCATAGAAGAATATCCCTAAATAGTTACACAACAACTCTAAATTTTAAACCATTGCACCACAACTTTAAAGGTTACCACAAAAACCCTAAATCCTAGCACCAAAACCCTAAACCCTAATTCCAAGACTTTGAAACCCAAACCATAGATGAAGACCCCTAAATAGTTACATAACAATGTTGAATCCTAAACCCACGCACAACATCCCCAAAGGTTACAGCCCAAACATTAAATGTTACAACAAAAACCCTAAACCTTAGTTCCAAAACTTTGAAACCCAAACCAAAGATGAACACCCCTAAATAATTACACAACAAAGTTAAATCCCAAACCTTTGCACCACAACCCTAAAGGTTACCACAAAAACCCTGAACCCTAGCACCAAAACCCTAAGCTTTAGCTCCAAGACCCTAAAACCCAAA
>Ga0116227_10005181_pt1 | contig 27737 bp, 20 predicted proteins | sample S1TSphgellanicum_FD_89693 | JGI IMG/M metagenome (GOLD analysis project Ga0116227, IMG submission 89693) | Host-associated microbial communities from peat moss isolated from Minnesota, USA - S1T2_Fb - Sphagnum magellanicum MG | ecosystem: Host-associated > Plants > Peat moss > Unclassified...
AACTCCGAGGGTGTTTTGGGGGGGGCGCACCCCCCCCCCCCCCCGTGGGGGGGGGGGGCCACGCTGCAGAAAGACGAGTTCTGGGGTGGGGGGGGGGGGGGGGGGGGGGGGGGGGGGGGGGGGTGACCCTAGATAAGTTAACCCGGGTCAATTTAGCCACTTCTGTAGTAAAGGAATTTGCCGGGTAGGGTAACTGCCATTGTGTCACACTATGGCCTTTGCCATTTACAAGGCAAAAGAAGAAGCACCAAAAACTCAAATATTTCACCATGCAAAAATATAATCTTCAAAAAAAATTCTCTTAACACAAAACCAAAATCCTTCAAGATATTACTATAACTCGATAATAACTAATCTCAAGTTTCGACACAAGCCAAAATATCATCTTTCAAAAATCCTCACATAAAAATAGAACCATTATCATTATAATATAGGGGCCAAAATCCCTCTTCAGCTACTATACTCTATAATGAATCTAAACACAATATTGTTGCCTAGGTAAGCAAGGCCAAAAAATGGGCACAAAAAGGCCATATTATAATCATTATGTGATTTTTTTTTAATCAACCACATTTTGCAGTTTATAGTGTTGTTACTTTTGTGCAATCCAATCATCATCCATAAATTTCATCCATCTGCAAATACATGGATAGATACATGGTCCCCTCCTCTTCTCCCTCTCTCTCTAGCGCAATGTGTTGAGGGAGAGAGAGCAGAGAATGCACCTCCAAAGGCACATTCTCTGGTCTACTATAATTTTCATCCATCTGCACATGGATGAGAAACAGGGTTCAGGCCTCCTCTTCTCCTCTCTCTCTCCAGCACATATGTTTTGTAAGAGAGGAGAGAATGCACCTCCAAGTGGCAAGGGCTTGTTATTTGCCAGATAATTTTCATCCAAAACTTTCATCCATCTGCACATGGATGAGAAACATGATTCTCTCTTCTTCTCCCTCCCTCTCTAGCTACTGCGTCTTGGGGAGAGAGGAGGGGAGGAGAGCGGATTGCTGTGTGTGGTTTTTGTGTGCCGGTGGGGATGGTGGAGTCATGTAGGCGGAGGGAGATGAGGCGAGCTGCTGCGGCGAGGAAGGAATCAATCCATCCGTCGAGCTCCACTGCTGGAGCTGCAGCAGCTGGGACCCACGTCTCATGTGTTGCGGCCTAGTCCAGCTGCTCGCTAGTCCCTTGGCTAACTCCGGCCGGCAGGGAGAGAGGGCGGGAGGGCCGGGCCGGGGAAGCTGGGGAGATAGATGCACTGCTGCTGCACCCATGAACGCGTCGTCGTCGATCTCAGCTAGCTTTGTGTGATCGCGCGCCCCATCTCTTGTGCTCGTAGCAGCTGCTGGACCCCACTCATCTTCCGCCATGCGCGCTTCTTCTTCTTCTTCTACTACTACCAACTAATCATCTTTCTATCTACAATTAATTACTGTGAGCAGCTAATGTGAGAGCCGGCGATGGCGAGGCTGGATACCGGGATTAATACTAGATCCTGCTACTGCTGTTGTGAGGTTTTCTTGGCTGCTGCTGCTGCTGCTGCTGCTGCTGCTAATTTATATGTTGCGGATCGGGAGTTGGATCAGCTGCTGCAGAAAGGTTGTGCCTGTGTGTGTGTACTGTGGCGCTACTGTGGTTGTCATGGTGTACTGTTGCTTAACCCAGAGCTGGGTTGATGAAATGATGCTGATGATGAGGCGGATCGCTGCAGCTGACTTGTGGTAAACTCGGCCTCAACTGGTTCTGGCGGCTAGCTCATGATTCCTCCTGGTCTGTAGCTAGCGGCTGCGGCGGCGGCGACAGAAGTAGTTGACGAGGGACGGACGGACGGACGTTGCTGTACACATGAGTCGATCGTTGGTATATTAAAAAAAAAACTGGAAAAGAGAAATTTTTTGCAGAGCTCTAGTGATCTAGTCGATGATCAGGACAACAACAACTGTTTCACAGTTTTGGAAGCTAGTGCATGCGCAAATTTTGTGAACCCCACATGAACTCTTTTGCTGCTTTAGAGGACTCCTCTTTGCAGTAGTACTGTTCTCGATCGAGCCTCTAGAGTCGAGACTTACTGTCACATGAGCCCGTCATATTGTCGACAACTGTAGCTAGCTGTTCGCGGAATTTGCGACAAATCAGCTGGTCAGCGGATACATAATGTGTGTTGCTGATCTCGCTAGCTGGCTAGCTAGCTAGCTAGCTAGGAAGAAAGGAAGGATCCGGTTTTACCGGAGCAGCAGCAGTGATCGATGTTTGTAGTCTCAGGCTAGCTAGCTAGAGAGGTAGTCGAGGAGATCTGGAAGGAGCCCGGAAGCTGGTGCAGGAGGATCCGACGCTGTTGTGTGCTGCTTTAAAGCTTCAGCTGTGCAGGACCCGACGTTCAAGCTGCAGGCGAGCAAAATCATATAGACTGTGAAGGTTTGGAAGTAGCTGAACTTCGCGATCTTTGATCACACACTGCATTGATCAAACCCCCGCACAATCGATCCGCGAAGCTGGGCTCAGTTGCGAACTGGAAGTCTTAGCTAGCTAGCTTTCGGAAGTAGCGGATGGTGGGGGAGAAGGTCTTAGGCTCTGCGATGATGTCGATGGTTGTTCACGAAGAAGGAACTGCAGATCCGCCGGCGGGGTTGAAGTCGACGGTGCCATCGCTAGTCTGCAATGTGGGAGGATATAATAATCAGCAATCTGATGATGCAGGGCCATTGGACCACGGCAGTCCGGAAGCAGCAGCAGCCCATGGTGCAGCCGGGGATCATGATCATCACGTCGAAGCTCATGAAGGCAGCTCTAAGCAGTTCATGTCTAGTGGGGCACTAGTGCCGCCGCCAGTGTCCAGAGAGACAGTCCATCGCGTCGGCCAAGGTCTCGAGTCTTTGTTGCACTATCTTCCTCGTGCACTAGTTATGATCAGAATTCGAGGTTTTTTGTATTTCGGAAATGCTGCAGCTGATCGGAGTCTCAACAAAGAGAGAGAGAGAGAAAGAGAGAGAAATGTGAATCTCATCTATGACATTTTTTGCAAAGATTTTGTGATTTTGTAACGCTTTTTTTTCAATGTTTTCTGCTGCAGATAGTTGGTGGGAAGTGGGTTTCCACTTCATTGCAGCAGTGAACAATGCTTTCATTCTGGGCTACCCAGCTCTCATCATGGCGTATCTGGGATGGGCCACCGGCTCGCTCTGCCTCATTGGCGGCGGCGTCGTCTCTTTCTACAACAACTGCTTGTTGGGGAGTCTTCATGAGACTGGCGGCAAACGCCACATTCGTTACCGCGACCTTGCAGGTCACATCTACGGTACGTCTGCCGCAGATCAGGCCATAATAATGCATCTGCTTCCCAGACCTCAAGCTTTGGAGTTCAAGCTCGAACTTTTTCAAGCTTGAGCTCTTGAGTTTGAACTTTTTCGAGCTTGAGATTTCGAGTTTGAGCTTGAGATTTTGAGTTCTAGCTCAAGCTTTCGAGTTTGAGCTCAAACGTTTTCCAAGTTTGCGCTCTTTCTGAGTTTGAGCTCAAGCTTTCCAGTTCGAGCTTGAGCTTTTGAATTCAAGCTCGAGCTTTTTTGAGTTTGAGCTCCAACTTTGGAGCTCGATTTTTTGTGACCATGATCTGGATGTGTATTTTGTGTGTGCTAGCTAATTTGGTTTTGTTCCCCTGCTCCACAGGTCGTGGCATGTACAGATTGACATGGTTTGTCCAGTACTTCAACTTGAGTATTGCAAATGTGGGAACAATCATTTTGGCTGGTGAAGCTCTTAAGGTAATACTGCTTCAGATTCTGAAAAGCACAACAATTTTATGATTATGCAAAATTTTGGACAGAGACAAGGATAGGTGACAATTATGCTATAAATTATGGAAAGTGTAAAATCAAGGACAGGTGATTGTTGATGACAGTAAGGTCAGTTTGATGACAACTTTTTCTCCAATTTAAGAAACCTGAAAAATGGCATGCAAATTTATCTGTCTTCCCCTTGTTGTTTCCATTGAAGAAACAATATTGGACCCTGCATTATACAAGGATTGTTGCAGCCTAGATTAATATAAAAAAAGGTCCTGAGTTTAAACCTACTGGTGTGTAGGTGAAATTCCTGCCGGCCTTCTGCCAATGAGCTTGACTTGGAGCTGTCAATGGCTTGTCAGTTCGGGTCTGCTGTTGTGTTTCAAAAGAAGTATATAAAGCTAAAACTTCCTGTTGTTGTTGGTTCCATCCATGGGTGGACTAATTGTTGCAATTTTTGCTCTGCAGGCAATATGGGCTGCATGCAGTAGCACTGACAACAGCAGCAATCTGAAGCTAGCAACCTGGATTGTAATTGCAGGAGTTTGTTTTGCTTTGTTTGCCTTCATGGTTCCCACTTTACATGCGCTGCGATTCTTCTCCACCTGCTCACTGCTTCTGTCTCTCATCTACACCTGCATAGCCATAGCTCTTGCATTTTCTAATGGTATATATCATGTTCTCTCTCTCTCTCTCTCTTTGAATTGTTTTGCCTCTGTTGTGTATCTGATTTGAAGAAGACCAGCTACCATTAGATATCAATGAATGGTTACAGTTATAAAATTTGTCTCAAAGATTGATTATTAGTCTCACAGACTCCTGACCTGATTAACATATGGTGGGGGACTTGTGGTCCTGCACAACAGGTCTGAAAGATCCACCCAGGGACTACTCCTTGTTAGGCACCAAAGCTGATAGAACATTCCATGCAATTGGAGCTCTAGCTACAATTGCATTTGCATACAACACTGGTATCCTCCCTGAGATGCAGGTAGGTGCTAGACTACTACCATCCGGATCATGATGCAATTTATTGTAACCAATTTCGTTTACTTGGAAGAGACTAGGAGAGTGCAAGAGTATAATGTACTATGGAATGGTCAAGCCCCTGCCTGCTACCTTAGTTAAGATGCCAGGTGAGGCCATTACAGTGAGTGAGTTAGGCAATGCAACCAACATAATCAGGAAGGGTGAGAGACCATTCCATTGGCATTAAGGTCCGGGATGTCAGATTATGACACATAATCTGTCACCCCAGACCTTAATGTCATGTGGGGTATGTGTTCTCCGTATGTTCAAAAGTTGATACCTGCCCAACAGCGGTTGAAGCATAATGGGGCAGGACTGGACCTGTGGCTGGGTGGGTGTGGTTATCCTTATGAACACAATTTTTGGACATGTCAATTGCAGGCAACAATCAGGCAGCCATCAACAACAAACATCTACAAGGCTCTTGGAATGCAATTCACAGTGGGGACTTTCCCTTTCTTAGTCCTCACTTTTGTTGGTTACTGGGCTTATGGAAGTAAAGTCCAGCCTTACTTGCTGCTCTCTCTCCATGGCCCAAAATCTTTAATCACAATTGCCAATTCTGCTACTTTCTTGCAAGCCCTCGTCTGTCTACATGTAAGTTTCCCAATCTTTCACCAAGGCCCAAAAATGTTTTGTATGTTATGGAATGTGCTCAGTACAGGTCATTTTGCCCATTGAGGTGCCTGTCAGCAAATTGGACGAGAGCCCTGTAGGGTGAGTCAAAATTTCTGAATGGGCAGCAAAATCGGCACAATGCCCTGTATTCAGCACGCTCCATAACAGAATGGTTTTCATGATTTGCGCAATGGGCATGTGGGATTTTGAACGATGGTTAGAGCAGGTAGACCCAAGAAGACTTGTGCCTTGTAAGGGGACTAAAAGAGGCAGAAAACGGAATATGAAAACCTTACCCACAACATATCAATCTCTGATCTTTGCAAAGATTTTTAACAATAGTTTTTTTCTAAAGTTTGGGAGAGTGTTGTGTGTGTGTGTGTGTGTACAGATCTATGCAACACCCATGTATGAGTTCATGGACACTTACTTTGCCAGAACTATGGATGAAAGCGATTGGTCTGTCCACAGAATGCTTGTCCGCTTCATCACAAGGGGCACCTATATCACTATCAGCACATTCCTTGGTGCTCTGTTACCTTTCTTTGGTGACTTCATCACCTTCACCGGTGCCATGGCTTGCTTCCCCCTTGAGTCTGGCATCATCCACCACATGTACCTCAAGGTTCTTCTTTCCACCAAGAAGCCCCCAAATGGATCCAATTATATCATCCCTTCTCTTTTTTCTCTTTCTTGCACAGAAACCATATGGGTGAAAAGCACATTGCAAGGGACTGCTTTTGGATGTCACAGCATATTGTGTTTCTAGGTTGTGCATTTTTTGTATTTCAACCATGTCAATATTAAGAAAGATTTTCGTAACATTTTTGCACATTATGATAACCCAAAACATGAAAAAATCATTGAATGTTCCCCATAATGTGCTTTCACCCATATTTCCAAATCTTCCTCTCTTCACAACTATTGTTTCTTAACCTCAAGGATCTTAGCCTTTGTATTCTCTTGGTACCCATTCATTTGCTTTGCAAGGTAATTATTTTGCTACCTAATTCTATAATTTTATGCATTATAAAACCCTATTTCTATGTAGTTTTGGTAGTTGATGAAATATCTAAAGTTATCCATAAATGAAATAAACATCTTTAACTATGTTTTCAAATTACCTTGTTTACTTTATAAATAATTTCAAGATCCTTTTGGGAGTCTAACTTATTTTCAAAGTTTTTTGGAAATTTTACCTCCAAAGTAATTTTGAAATACCATATTGTCAACCAAGTTCCAATTTCAGTTTTTTGTAAAAATTTAAGTGACTACCCCATGTTCTCAACATTTTCTGGACACATAATTTTCATTGCTGGAACAATTACCTCCAGTGTTGATATAATCAGAGAACTTGACATATATCCAGGAGACATTGTAAAGTAAGGACTAAGGCCTTCACTGTTCAAGTAGTGAAATGATAGAGTAGAAATCACTGGTGCTAAAAATTCTCAATCTTAGCCTGCATTGTGGAAAGCAATCTCAAATTCTTGCTGTACATTATGCAGTGTGGATTGGAGATGTGTGTTTAAAGGGGAAATTTTGAAACCCATCAGGTGTTTTGATTCTTCAGCTGATGTTTTGAAACCCATCAAATATTTTGATTCTTGAGCTGATTTTTTGAAACCCATCAAATGTTTTGATTCCTGAGCTGATTTTTTGAACTCATCAAATGTTTTGATTCTTGAGCTGATGTTTGAAACCCATCAAATATTTGGATTCTTGAGCTGATTCATTTTTTGTGGCATGATTGTGAGCTTTGCAGGTGAAGGGTAAGGGGTTCAGTAAGTGGAGGTTAGCATGGCACTGGTTCATTGTAGTACTGTCAGGAGTACTGACTGTAGCTACTTGTATAGCAGCAGTCCGATACATCATCTCTGATTCACTATTCTACCATGCTTTTGCTGACATACAACAAGTCTAGGTCTTGCTAGCAGACCAGATTGCATGATGTAAGAAAGCAAAAGCTTGTATATATGTAGCAGCTAGCTAGCATCAACTTCTACCCCTCCCCTCTCCGGGATGCATAAACAAAATTTAGAAGCAAAAGTTTCACTTTTAACTCCTTAAGTACTACAGATTTTATACACTTTTAATGGGATATGATAGACAAGCTTTGAATTTGGATGTTTGTTATTTACACATGAAATGCAAAGCATTAAATTGTGGAATTGGTATTTCTCAGAATTGTATGATCAGCTCCATTAGAAGTTGTTAGCCTATTTAGCACTCAAATTCTACCTACACAATAATATGCAATGTTTCACTTCCTCTCTGTTAGTTTTTAAAGCACTATCTAGATCTCCTCAGACCAAACCGCCCCACAGATCATGCAACTTGAGCTTGGGTGCATCAGAAAATGTGTGTTGTGAAGGGGATAGATGGGGTGGGTTTTGATCACTTGTAAGAGTTACTAGTTAAGTAATTAGTACAGTAATTAGTAGTTTTTTTTTAAATTTTAAATATAAAAATTTATTACTACACTAGTTTGCTCTACAGAGACTCAAGTGAATAGATGTGACCTTTCATGAGTCATGACAATCTTTCAGGGTTGTATAACTGTATAAGAAGAAACTTGCATCAATACAGAAGTAGATCTTCTCTCCTAATTCTCTCTCTTGCATTATTCCCGCATGGTATCAGAGCTTGATTAAGTAATCTAAGATGCATTTGTTTACACTATATAAATAATTGCACAAGAGGTAATTAGAGAGAATGAGCAAATCTGAAACTTGTATAATAATTGAGAGATTCATGGTACTTGATCTCAATCATAGTAAAACAAAATCTGTAAAATACAATCCATTGTGAATCATATGATACATTCACCAAAACCTTATAGCAAATAAATGGCACAAAAAAATTGACATAAGCCATGTAATTAAATTTGATGAAACCTTTTATAACATATGGGTTCATAGATCGACATTGATATTCAAAGCAGAAAAATTATGGAAAATAAATGGTATTATACAAAAGCTCATAGCTCCAACTATAGCCCAAATTATTGTAGGTACTTGGGGGGGGGGGCACTTAGGGTAAAGTTTGGGATCTATGTGTGTCAAATGACCATTTTTAGGGAGGGTGTTAGATAATTGTCCAATCTATTTTTTATCACTCTATTATTATTTACTTTTTTAATATATACATATTAAAGCCACCCTATATTAATTATAATCCATTATTTCAAATTATTGCATACCCTACATTATAATTAAATTGATTATTTTGAATGAAATATACCCTATTTTTTAACTAATTAACTTATAATATTTACCCAACAACCAATGTATTGCACCCTATATTTTTATTCATGCATGTTAAGGGGTGAAATTGTGGCCCCTGATCATTATCGTCCTTTAGGGGATAAGACCAAGGGGCAAGGTTGACACCTTATTACTCCACAAAAAGAACTACCCTCCCTAACTTACTTTACTACAACTACTCAAGTAGTAAATAAGAAGTCATACAAAGAAAAATAAAAAAGATAAAGGTCTACTATTAGACTTACCTTCTTATAAAGAATCTAGTCTATGGAATACAGAGTAGAACATAGGGAGGGGAGCAATATAAGAAAGGGGGAGAACTTGAAAATAGTTATTTTCATTGATTTTATAATACTTTCAATGCCCTTGGATATTGCCTATGGGGTCTGCAAACCTTTCTACCACTATTGTCCCTCTTTTGTGCCTACAAGTATTCTAGTGGTTTTGCCTACCATCTACAACCCTTAAGAAATCCCTCCTTTGCTATGTATTATCTACAATTAATTGTCTTCCATTTTAACTCCTACCTATTGCTTATAGCAATGCTTTCCAACCTACAAGAGATGACTTGCTAGTCTATTCCCCCTAATTTCCACCACTAAGGACTAGTTGTTACCCTCTTATGGGAAGCAATAACTTGGTGCTCCAAAGACTACACAATGGTCAGCCCATTACTATCTGTCCAAAAGAAATGCAAAGATTAGTAATTCAAGGAAGCATCCTATTTACTTAACATAACCTACTTTACATCCCACACTTAATACAATAACAATGCAACACAAAAGACTCAAGTCCTTCAACCATCTTCCATTAAAATCACATAAAATACATACATCTTTTCTCCCTCTTTCATCTCACTCTCCAAGTGTTTAATGAATCTTTCTCCCTCTCTCATTTCCTCTAATCCTTTTTCCCCACATACCACACACAAGACCCACATTGAACCCTAGAAAATAGGGCCTTTATCCTAATCCCTTCTTAAAAATCTTCTAGATGATTAGGTGGATTACCCCTAACCACTCACTAACCCGAACTATTTAATCTCACTAACTTCACCCCTTGGGTAAGGGACGGTAAGTTTACCATTAGTAACTAATAATCACTAAAAGGCCTATGGAACTAATTAGTCTAGAGATTTCTACCCATTAATAATGTATTTTCTACTTTTTTTTACTAGTGTCCCCCCTGGGCAGGTACTCCAATTTTGCTTGCCATAAGAACGAGAAACATTAGTGAGTGGGAGGAAAGGGACACAATGTCTTTTACCATAATTAATAATTGTTTGGACAATAATGTCATATCACATGTTCAATCATGTGTAACATCAAATTTAACATGGATAAAACTAGCAAGATTGTTCCAATTTCAAAATGTTGTCACCAAAATGTATTTAAAGGATTACTTTGAAAGGTAAAAGTTCCATACACTACAATGGACTTTTGTCAATGTCACAGTGGTAATTTTTTTTAGGTGAATCAAGTATTGTTACATTGTATTCAAATATGTTTGAAAAACTTGGCAAAAATGAAATGAAAAGTTAAAACCTACATTTTAATATTTCAAACCCAAAAAAAATTTACCAAAAGGATAAATGTTCAATCCAAGGTGGACTTTACAAAGGATGGTACATCCAATGTCACGGTCCAAACAACCCAAAAAAAACTATCATTATGGATTTTTTTTCTTCTAGTGGAGTTGGAAACTAAACCTATAATTTTTTATTGCCACACATTGAAATACCATAACACTTAAGATGAAAAAATCAAGCAAGAAAAAGTCTATAAAAATTTTAAGATTTAAAATGAAAATGAGAATTTGTAAAGTTCATTTCAATATTTAAATTGATTTTTTCAAGGCCCATATTTTTAAAGGTTTTTTAAAAAGGTTTAAATTATGGTGGTATTAACTTGGAAATGGAAAGAAATGTGAACTTCAACACCATGTGGGTGAAAGCATGAAATAAGGAGCCACATGGTGTGTGGACAATCCTTAAAAATTGTTTTTCAAATTTTTGAAAAATCACCATGGGAACACTATATTCAAAAAATTTGTTAAATTTTTGAAATAAATTCTTATGTTTTCAAAGTTGCAACTACCAAATTTTCATGAAAATTTACTATGTTTCAAAAGTTTTTTTTCTTTATCAAATGTTTTTTGTGAACTTTAATATATTCCACAAAAAGGGATCCATGTGTTCAAAACATTCAAAAAATAAAAATACATGTACCTTTTTAGATTTTGATACTCAAACATCCTTAAGCACTATTACAGTTTTGAATTTGTAATCATGGTTCAAAGTAAGTTATAGATTTGATGTATAATGTAAGGCTTGATGAAAAAAAATGAGTTTTTATCATGTTAGATGTCATATTTGACCTCAAATTTGATATTCCATTTGAAAAATTGTGTGAAAAATGCAATATAAACCAATAGAAAACTGCCATGTGGAAAATGTAATCCTTGGAAAAGATTTTAACCTTGGCACAACTAGTTCCTTATTTCATGTTTTCACCCATGAAAATGTTTTTTTGAAAAAATCATTGGATTTGGACTTTAAAAATGGATTTTGAGCTGCCAATTTTAGTCTAGTGTAATGTGGTTTTACCCTAAAGATCAAACAAAGTGACAATGTTACAAAACACGTCCATTTGTTTCAAATAAATTTGCATCAACTAATTGTCACAAGTATAACCATGCCTGGTCACAAAACAATTATTTGTTTTATGAAGAGTATGCCTCCAAACTATAAACAGTCATAAGTCGTTTAAGGAGACAACTTCACTAGACTCTTCAATCTTTGATCACAAATTTGATCCAAAAAGAAACATTGATGAAAGACATGAACCTACACAATGAAAGTTCATCAACTCTTTATGCAAAGAAGAGATATTCAAAGCACAATAGCAATAAATTCACAAAGTATAACAAAAAAATTCCACCAAAAGATGTAGCAACAACATCATCCCAACCTTTTGGTAAAAAGAAAGTGAAATGTTTTTATTGTAAGAAGCTAGGACATTTGATAAAGGATTGTAATAAAAGAATAGTTGAAGAAGTTATTCTAATGGTAAAAGGTAATCAAACATTATCATAAAAAATAACAATTTTTATGTTGCTACCTTCATTGCAAAAGGAAACGACCCCACTTGGTATATAGATATAAAAATGTTTCAACATATGTGTTTTGATAGAGAATGTTGCACAAATTATCAACCACTCATAAGTAATAAACTTGTGTTTTTGGGTGACAATACAACACATGAAATACATGGGCAAGGAGGGGTAACAGTATGACTTCTCAATAATATAGAAAAAAAAAATACCAAAAGTTTTGCATGTTCCTAGATTAAAGAATTTTTTTTTTTCAACAAAACATTTTGATAAGGTAGGAGGGGAAATGCATATAAAACAAGGATAATGTATTCTCATAAATAAATCACAAGACATCATAACAAAATGCAGATTGGATGCTGATTTGTATAAACTTGGTGAAACAATCAAAAATGAAAGTAAAGTCATTACAATCCCAACAACAACACACATTAATATGTCCAACTTATGACCTTTGAGACTTGGACATATAAATGAAAACAAACTTAAAAACATACAAGCTCTAGCAAAAGGAGTTGATTCTTTTAATGAAAAGGACATTGTACATTATTTACACCTTGCATCAAAGGAAAACAACATAAAATCAAGTTTCCTAAAAAAGGATCTACAAAATCCACACAAATCCTTGGGTTAATACACTTTAACATTTGTGGACCTCTACAAACATATACATATGGAGTTTGCAAATATTTTATAACCTTCATTGATGATAGATCCAAATTTTATTTTCTTTATGTTATGAAAAACAAATTTGAAACATTCAACAAATTTCTCATATACAAAGCATTTGTTGAAAAACAAACCAGCCAAAATATCATAATACTAAAGTCTAATTGAAGAGGTGAATATAAATCAAAAGGTTTTTTTGAATATTGTCAAAAGGAGGGCATCAAAAAGGAGTTTATTATAGCTTACACACCTCAACATAATGACATTTCCAAAAGAAAAAAAAAACATTAATAGAAGTTGTTCTAGTTATGTTAACATTCGCAAAGCTACCCAAAAGTTTGCAACTACCTAATGATTGTAAATTATTTGGAAAACTAAAGTCCTACAAAAGCAAAATACAACCAAACAACACCTTATGAACTTTGGTTTGGACATCAACTTAATTTGTCTCACCTTAAAATGTTTGAATGCAAGGCTCATGCATTTATTCATAAGGAAATGAGATGGAAGCTAGATACACATTCTATTCAATGTATCTTTTTGGTTATAATGACAAATCCAAGGCTTATCAACTAAATGACAACAGATAAAATATTTGGATGCAAGGCTCATGCATTTATTCATAAGAAAACGAGATGGAAGCTAGATACTCATTCCATTTATTGTATCTTTTTGGGTTATAATGACAAATCCAAGGCTTACCAACTAATAACAAAAAATGGGCCCCAAATCCTTACTTCAAGAGATATCATTTTTTATGAAACACACATGAAGTCTACATATAACTTCATTCAATAAGATGATGAAATTGAAAAAGATTCCCTACTTGTTACAAACCTTTTTTAGTTCAACATGATTGAAATTCCAAACCCTCAAATTCAATCATCAAATGTACCTCAAAATGCTCAAAATACATAGCAAAATCAGCCAACAATACCATTCCAAACACAATTTCAAACATTTTTGCTAAATCAACAAGTATCTAATTCTCAAAATGTCGAAGCACAACAATAAATTCAACATGATACTAGGTTGTGGAAGCCTCGTCCCAATTATCTTTACATAATGAACATGATGTAATACATGATAAAAGGTAGCATTAAGCCTTTTTCAAAGACCCAAAAAGATTATCAAACCTCCACAAAGATTAATTGAAACAATACAAGGTAGAATACTAGCAAAGAAAAGTATAAAATGCATCTATCATGCATGTGTTGCCAATATACAATGTGACCCTACTTCCACCAAGGATGTTCTTGATGGACTTAAATGCTAAAGAATGAAAATTAGCCATATAGGTTGAACTACAATATTTAAAAACTAACAAAACCTATGAAATAATTACTTTTCTAAATGGAAAAATTACTATTTCATCCAAATGGGTTTTTTAAGATAAAAACAAAGTTGGATGGATCCATTGATAAGTTAGCAAGAATAGTAGCAAGAAGGTTTACACTAATTCAAGGTGTTGACTACATTGAAATTTTCTCACGTATTGTCTTGAACTAAATTTCATCAAAGTGTTGCTAATTCTTACTACTCAATATAATTTAGGAATACATCAACTTGATGTATAGAAAACATTGTTAAACAACTTTCTTGATGAGGACATCTACATGTTTATGTCAGAAGGGTTACCAATTCCACTTAATCCACAAATAGTATGCAAACTTTTGAAATCTTTATATGGATTAAAACAATTTTCCAAGGCTTGGTGTCAATGTTTAGACAACTACTTGATATTTACAAGGCTTTCAAAAATTGGATTTAGATGTTAATATCTACATCAAGAAATTAGATGTTGGATTTGTCATCCTTACTATTTATGTTGATGATTGCATATTCATTACCAATACATTAACATTGATTGAGCAAATAAGTTTATTCTCCAACAAGAATTTAACATGTTGGATGATGGAGAAATTCATTACACCTTAGGTAATGCCATCCTCCATAGTCATCAAAAAGGTTGAACAATTTTACATTAAAAGCAATATGTGATTTCCAAATTGCAAGAATTTCACATGCTTAATTGCAATTCACTAGGTCCACCCATGCAACCAAGAATTCAACTAAATAAATATGATTTTCCAAATACTCCAACTATGTGAACTATCATGGATACATATCCATATTCCAAGATAGTGGGTAGCCTTATGCACTCCATAATAAATTTTTGACCAAATTGTGCATATTATGCAATAAGCAACCTCAGATAATATCTCTTTGATCCAAGAGATATTCACATTCAAGCTCTTAAACATACTATGTAATACAACAATTATGACATTGAATATCATATAAAATAGATTTTGGTTAGATTTTACATGGTTTTTTTTATGTTGATTAGGCTAGAGACAAAGGTACTCAATGTCCTACATTAGGGTATTGTTTTATTCTTGTCTAATGCATAATTTCTTGGGGAGTAAGAAACAACAATCAATTGCTTTATCCTCTACAAATTTTGAATATATTGTTTTAGCCAAAGCCACAGTTGAAGTTATTTGGTTATGGAAATTTTTAGCTAAACTTGGATTTCCACAAAAGGATCTTACTATAATTTATTCAAATTCTCAAAATGCCATAACATTTAGTGAAGACACAAAATATCATTCTTGTAGCAAACACATTGACACATAATATCAATGTTTTATAAAGGGAAAAAATACTTGATAAACAAATTCAAATATAATACATTTCAACTTCAACCATGATAGCTAATATTTTCAAAAAAACATTACCTCGAGAAAAGCATTACTATTATATGCAAGCATTAAGTATGTGCATATTACTTGAAAATACTTCGCACACAACCTTGACTTCTAAAGTGGCAACCATTCCTGAAATTAAAGGTTCTTTCCAAGCCTTAATCATTTTTCTTGGACTTGTAGTATCCAATCCTTTTTGTCAAACTTGTGGTACATGCCACTTTGTTCTACTACAAGACTAACAAGCTCAAACTTTTACACCCAAAACACATAAATTTTGGATTGGCAAACAACATGAACATAACCTAAATTTGATATCCAAAAATTATTTACATGATTTGGGTGATTGGTCTAACCACGATGGTGAGTAATCTCAAAAAATGATAAACTCAACTTATAAAGTGAAAGGACTATAAATTTACAATTGGAATGGCAAGGGAACTTTTTTCAAAAACAAAGATTAAGCAATCGCAAGTGGCATCAGCCATATATCAAGTCAGCAACAACATAGGCCAAACTATGTATCACAACCCCAATGCCAACTTTCCATTATCCCTAGCCATTACCAAAGGAGGAGTTAAAAGAATTCAAACAAAACTCTTAGTTTAAACTTTGGAATCATCAAACAAATTTTAATCAAGAAAATCATTTACCCAAAGTGATTTCTTAAATGGGGGTTATCATAAAATAGCTCAAAACATTGTTGGATAGAGGTGTATGCTTACCTTGTGAAAGTTTGCCAACATACATAAGCTACATTACAAGAAAACAAAGAAACCTAAAATGGTAGTGCTCAACCAAGAATGCCACTAAGAAGTCCAGAAAAGAAAAGTTATCAACAAAGAAACATAGAACAAAGAGAAACCCTATTTCATAAGAGAAGATAATACAACATGGATAGGAAACTATTTCCTCCAAAGTGAATAGTTGTAGGATGAATAGATTAATGCACTAGTGGGAGTGTAAAAGTTTTTTTTTAGTAAAGTAATTAGTACATTAGTCTACGATATATAGATTCAAGCAAATAAGTGTGACCTTTCATGAGTCATGACAACCTTTCAAGTTGTGTAACTATATAAGAAGAAGCTAAGTTGTATCAATACAAAAGTAAAAAAATTCTTGTAATTCTCTCTTGCATTATTCTCACATCTCTAACCAAAGTTTTAGTTATCCTGAACCTTAAGCCCTTATAAAAAGTGTGGAATTCACATAAAGATTAAACTTTTTAAATTTATATCCACAACTCGGGATGAATTTCATCTAAAACAATAAATTTGAAGGAACAATGAATGAATTTGCTAAAATATTTGGAGGACAATCTTCAATGTAACATAAATTGAAAGTATATGTGATGATGAAATACACCATTTGAAATGAAAAAAGAACAACAAGGTGTCTACTACAATTATTGGTGTTAATGCAAACTTTTTATTCTTCATGTTCATTTTTATACTTGCACCTTCATCAAAGTGGTTACCAATTTGATATACAATAGGTATATACAAAGAGTTGCAAAGTTGAAAATTTCCAAAATAGGTGAGGTTCAATAAGATAACTAAGATTGAAGATTTTGAAAATTTCTAAACAAATCCTTTTCTCAATTGTGGAACAAGTAAGGATTGAACAACAAGAAGCAAATTGGGGTGTGAACACTAAATGTTCTAATTAAGATCTTTTGAAAATTGCTAGATTGTCCATAAAAATTGGAAAAACTTGTTTTTTAAATTTTTTTAATTTTTGTATGTCATAGCCTTTTCCAACCCAATTTAAAAGTGCATGATTATAATGTACAACATACCTATTTGATCCCAATTTGAGGAGATTGGTCTAAGGAGCTAAGATTAGGGCTAAACCCATTTGGTTCCTTCACCATGCAAACCCCCTTTTTCCACATGTTAGCAATGATGAGGTTTCTAAATTGGTAATGTTGAAAAAATGTATGTATAACAATCATGATTATATGACTAGAACATTATGTAGTTGGTTATATGTGTTATGTAGTTACTTCCTCTTATTATTGTGGAAGTAAAAGGTCAATATAAAGCATTTTCCAATGTCTTCCACCCTTCATAAAACACTCAAAATAATTTCCTACTATATTGGGAGGGCACCTTACATTCATGAATAGTAACAAATATCCTTCCTAAAAAACATGAAAAATTTTACATCCATTATTTAGGAGTGGGAAGGACCTCATACCTATTTTCTAGGAAAAAAAAGCTTGACACATACTTATAAACGTAAGGTTGCTTGCCTTGTTGAATAATAAATAGGCATAAGATCCTTCTCACTTCTAACACCTTGTGATATAAGGAACAAGTTAAGTATATGGTATTAGTATGTATATTGGTATGGAAAAACATACCAATCTAATATCACTTGAGGCAATACTAACCTTCTATTAATACCAAATTGATATGGACCTGAGATCATACCAACCTAATATTAGTCTAATACCAGATGTACACTAGTCCCAAGACTAAGTTTATTCCTACCTCACACCATGCAAAAATTAGTAGATTCAGGTCCACTATTAGTCCAATATCAAGACTGGGTCAAAACTTTTGTATTAAATCATCATTGTGAGTCAAGGACATGCTTCTGAAAATTAGGTTTCTTGATTATATAATATATTTGTAGCTTCAAGAATGATTGGGAAAAAAACACTCAATTTTTTTGACATTATTGTTAAACTACATGGCTTTTTTAAAATCAAGGTTGTCAAAAATGACTTGACATGCCACTTTTCATCAATTGTCATGTTAGTGTCAATCATTATGCATCGCTTTGTCGAGTCAAACCTAACATTGACTAGACATTTGCATTAAAAAAAAAGTTTTTTTCATTATGTAGTTAAGTTTAATTATTAATTATTAATAATTTCTTTTTTTTTTGTAAGAATTCATGTTTCATTAATAAATTATCTCATGACCATATTCAAGCTATTGGACTACAATCAAAGTGTGAACTTGCTGCAACCAAAAATCTTGATTGTTTAAATCATGACTACAATATAATTGCCACCTTTCAATAGTTAACATTTTTAAAAAAAAATTAATCTCAATTTAAGGATTGGATTTAGGTCATTGGATTGTGATTGGGGTGTGGACTAGTTTTGATAAAAAAAAATCTTGGTCTTTCAAATAACAACTAAAATCCAATCTATTTTTCAATGGTCAAGGTTTTTCTCAAATTTGTTTTTGCCTTTAGGACCACATTTAAGTCATTGGACTATGACTAAGGTGTGAACTAGTTGTGATAAAAAAATCTTGGCCATTATTATGGCAAGAAAAATCTACTCGAAATTCAATTTTTTTTTCCATTATTGAAATCATATTCAAGTCACTGAATTATGATCAAGGTGTGGACCAATTGTCACAAAAAATATTAGCCGTTCAAATGGTGACTAAATTTTGGTTGCCACTTTTCCATGATCAAATTTTCTTAATTAATTATTTATTTATTTTTGCTTTCAAGACTGGATTCAAATCACTAGATTACAACCAGTGTGTGGACTGGTTGCAACCAAAAATCTTGGTTTTTCAAATAACAATGAAAATTTGATCACCACTTTTCAATGGCCAAGATTTTTAGAAAAACAATCAATTTTTTTTCCTTTGTTTTTGAGGCTAGATTCAAGTCGTCGTTCAAGGACACAATTGATTGTGCTTCCAATATTGACAAAAAAATACATAAAAGAACAATATATTTACACCATAACAAATATTTGTAAACAACATAGCTTTCATGCATGTCTATATTCAATGTTTCAAAGTTTAAACATTTTTTTTTAATTTCAAATTCATACACATATTGAAATATTATTTAGGCAATATATTTCTATGCATTTTTTCAACAACCTACATTAATAGTTTATAACTCCATGTGTACTAACCAACAAGGTGTAGGTAAAAGAAAATATATACTTTTAACTAGGTCTTGGTAACCCCAAAAGAAGTAGGGTGAGAATAGATTTTAAATAACTACAAATTTCATCATAACAATTGTTGTCTAATGTTTTTAGTTTAGTGTTCAACTTGGTAAGACACTTCTTCACTAATATGCATTAAATTTTAAATTTTATATTGTTTCAATAGATTTTTTTAAATGCAAGTAACTCATATTTTGGGGAAATGTGCTAACTTACATTTCAATATGTGTCATGTTTTTTTTTAACAAAGAGAAAGTGCAAGTTTTCTTGATGATGTACTTAACATATACAATGATGTTTATATCCTAAATAATTAGTACACATTTATTTTATTTAGTTTTGTAATGAAAAAAATAGTTTCAACACCCTATTGACCAATCAATTTCAAACCTTCTTAATATTTACATTAATATTATGCTAAAAAAATTCAAATTTTATATTCAAGTTATCACAAACTCAATATAACACACAATGGTTTCAAAATGAAACTTAAACAAATTTTGAATTTTATTTCCCAATGTGTTTAAATCAAAAATTGCCTTCTTTTTAACTTGATTTTGAAATGTGTACTTCTTTTGTATATTTTACAATGCTCATCAAAACAACCTACTCTCTATCTTTTGTTATTTTATTTCTTTGGATTTTCCCTTTCATGTTGATTCTTGTTCATAGAATTTAATGATGAACATATCCCCACCCAAAGTCACTTTCATGCGACCAAATTTCAACATGGTACTTCAACATTTTCAATCTTCATTTTCACACTTGGAGCATATTCCTAAAACTTACAATATGCATCCTACGACACAAAACAACATTGCACTGCAAAGTGTGTCAAAGAATTTCTCCATGCTGAAAGACACATTTTGGCATAGCCTCATTTACCTTCACTATAGCAAAAATTTCAAAGCTCAAAAAGGACAAACCCTAAACCCTAAAGTGTGTCAAAGAGTTTCTCCATGCTGAAAGAGACATTGTGGCATAAGCTCATTTACCTTCCTCACTATAGAAAAAATTTCAAAGCTCAAAAAGGACAAACCCTAAACCCTAAAGTGTATTCCCCACACTTAGGGTGGGGAACTAGGTCAAAAACTATTCAAGCAATCAATCTTGGTATAGTACTTCTCAAGTTCTCAGGGATTAAAAACAAAAGAAAATGCATAATTTTCTCATGGGTTTATTTCAGTGTTGGAACTTGGTTGGGACTCAATTTTATTTTTTTAAAGAATTCCTCAGTGCAGTTCTTTATAAAAAAAATGTGGTTCTTTACCAGGATCTGGCTTTTTTTAATTAGAAAATTGCTTCCCCACAACAAAATGTGCTTCAATAACAATATCTATAGTCAGTTCTTTGAAATCAATATTAATGAATTTTTTTAAGTTTTAAAATTTACAATAATGTGTCCAGTAAAGTTGTAGGACAGATTTGGAGCAGTGTTTTTTTTTCTGGCGAAATTTCACTATTTTTCAACAAAGAAACTGGGAAAATTTTGGAAAATTCTGTGTCTCTAGTGCAAATTCAATTAATTTTGCTAAAAAAAAAATTTGGGTTAAATTTTGCCAGAACTTCGATATGAAAAAAATGGAAAAACAAAAAAAACACCAATTTGGAGGGTGGTGCAAGGAAATTTTATGTTCCTCTATTCAATTTGAGAATTTATCATTGTTGTCAAAAGTGGCGGTCATCCAGAAAATAGATTAGCCAAATTTGGCTACATACTAGATATGAAAGTAGAAGAAAAACAGAATCCTTCTATAATCTTGGGCTACCTACTGGAACTTATCATAAAAATCTGACAATTATGATTCTGAAATCTGGCTTATTTGGGATCCTTTTTCTCATGAAAATTCCTTTGAATGCGCTCAAAATCATATTTTTCAGAATCATATTTTTCAGGTCAAAATTTGGTGAAAATTCACGGGTAACAGAAATGTTGTCCAGAACATAGTTATTTTTAAGGATTCTCATAAATAGCATTTATGGCGACTGTGTGCCTCAGCAGGCAGCCAAAAACACAAGTCAGGACACTTATATCAAGGCTAAACACACATAAAAATAGCTTGAAGTATAATGGGACCCTGGCGAAAGTGGAGGTCAGATCTTTAGGTATATGGCAAATTTGTCTCAAAAATATCCCCAAAATTATATAACATGGAGGTAGCCAGATCCAAATCAATGGAGAAATCTGGCGACACCTCCTCGCCACTATAAAATCACTGAAGGAAAGTCCAAGTCCGAGGTAATTAATATAGTTAATTAGTAATGGATATGAACTACCTTACATACCTTAGACCCCTAGACTTGAGGACCCAACCCAGGGTTAGCTTTTTGCCCTACTGGGGTTAGGACGAGTATTAACTAGCCTAGTAGGTTCTTAGGATGCCAATTTCATCCTGCTAGAGAATGATAACCTTTCACCTTAGTGGTTCTCACAAGAGGTGATAACCTCCGGTTTTCAGGCTATAAATCCAATGAGTATGAGAGTGATTCTAATACTCACCCAACATTGGTTTATTGGCATTGCCTACCTAGGCAAGGATATCGTGTTTAGATTCATTATAGAGTATAGTAGCTTAATGGATTTTGGCCCCTAGGTAATAATAAATAATAGGTCTATTTTTGTATGAGGATTTTTGAAAGATGATATTTTGGCTTGTGTTGAAACTTGAGATTAGTTATTATAGAGTTATAATATCTTGAAGGATTTTTGGTTTCTTTTAGAGGATTTTTTTTTGAAGATTGCATGGGGAAATACTTGAGTTTTCATAATTCTTCTCTTGCCTTAAGATACTTTTTAAAGTAAATGGCAAGGCCACAATGTGACACACCCCCTTGTTTTATATATATTCCTCCAAGCTTTAAAGCCATAAGTTCCTCAAGCTATGTGTATCACCCTCTTTGTTTTTTTGCAAATGAAGGGATTTTGGAGGGTTTTAATTGCTAAAAGTGAGAAAGAAAAAGAAAAAAAAGTAAAAACTAGCAGATTTCTATATTTGGTTTTCAGTGTGTAGCCATAAACATAGAATGCAGATTAAAGATTTGTATTTCATATATGGATTATAGCCAAATTTGGCTAAATCTTCCTAGGAATGGACGTCATTTTTTTCTACACCTTCATACGGATGATTGTCACTTAAGCTACACAATACAATTCCTGAAGGAAACACTGATGTATATTCAGCCAAATTTAGAAAAGCCAGCTTTCATAACTCAGTATTAAGTACAAAACTCTTTGATCAATTAATCAATCCGTCAAGAGGTACAATATTTTTGGAGATAGGGCGGAAAACAAAACCCCATAATTTTCTGGTGGATTTTATTTTTATTCCTCCAAAAAGGAGTAAATTCCCAATTTGGCAATTGTGTACATTCTACAAAAGAAATACCAAAACAAAACAAAAAACCCAACCCTTAATAATTGAGTATTTATAAATTAGGTACAAAATTAACACTAAGTCAATCCATAATTAGGTACAATAGATTTGCAATTGGGGAACCCATAGTAAATTTCTCATGGGTTTGAATTTTATTCCTCCAAAGCCAAAGAACTAATTGGGAACCCAAAAGATAAATAAATAAATAAATAAACTTAATAGATGTTAGTAAACTTACTCAAAACCCAACCATTGACAAATAGTTTAACTTTGGGTAATCAAAACTCGATAAATTTCTCAGTTTTTTAAATTTTATTCTACCAAAGTTGCTGGAAACCTGTTCCTAAACGTTTATTGTGTATTCAGCAAAAGAAATCCAAACCCAGAAAAGGACCACCTCAAATTATTTTATTTTTAAAAATCAAAATAATTAAGTACCAAAATTAAACACTAGAAATCAATCCAATCCAGGACCTACAACAAAAGGTGTCCTTGTTTTGTGCACCAAGTGATTTCACTAGATTTTGAATGAATTCACTAACCATACCAAGTGATTTCATTCACTAGATTTTGATTAAATTCACTAGTCATATCAAGTGATTTCACTAAATTTTAATTTGAATTCAATAGTCATATCAAGTGATTTCATTCACCAGATTTTGATTGAATTCGCTAGTCATACCAATTGATTTCACTAAATTTTGATTGAATAATTTTGATTGAATTCAGTAGTCATATCAAGTGATTTCATTCACTAGATTTTGATTGAATTCACTAGTCATACCAACTGATTTCACTAAATTTTGATTGAATCCAGTAGTCATATCAAGTGATTTCATTCACTAAATTTTGATTGATTTTGATTGAATTCACTAATCATACCAACTGATTTCACTAAATTTTGATTGAATCCAGTAGTCATATCAAGTGATTTCATTCACTAAATTTTGATTGAATTCATTAGTCATGTCAAGTGATTTCACTAAATTTTGATTAAAGTCAGTAATCATATTGAACAAGAGCTTTGAACAAGAGCTAGTGAGGATGTAGTGAATTCACTCCCCTGATGCTCTAGTGAAGAGAATAGGGACTAATGAAGTGCACCCACATTTTGTAATACTACTAGTTTTGCCGATTAGTGTTAACACTCAAAGGCGAATTAATTAACAACGCGACAGTTCTTGCGAATTTGGCCTTGTTGGCCTGTCAATACCCCAATTCGCCCCATTTTCACTATGGAGTTGGGAAAGGCCGTGAAGAACGCATTTGGACTGGCTCCATACAAACTCACGTATGCACCGCCACCGCCGAAGCCGCCTTGCAGCAGTGCAGCGTCGGAAGGGAAGATGCCCTTGTTTTGGCTCACGCTTTTGTAGTATTGGGTGTCGAAGATGGCGGGTGTGTATGGATCCATGGGAATGGCCGTCGTCAAGTCCGTGGGTTTGCATTCCTGCTTCAACTGGTACACATAGCCGTTGTTCAGCGATGGATCCGCGTCTCCATGTCCCGTGAAGTTGTAGATCCTCTGGTTCACTAATCCGCAGTGCGTCCTCCCAATTGTATGTGCACCTGCAGCAGGAACAAAAAGAATCAAACAAACAAATATTAAATAAACGTCGAGGACCAACGTGAATCCCGGCACTTTCTCATGAAATCGGATTCGTCTACAAAAATTCACAGTTCGCGGTTATTAATGATGAGAGAATTAATGAGCCGACGAGCTGTCTAGTGTCTCCAATGAGCTTTAATGGCGCTAGTAAATGTATTACTAGCAGTTTCTATATTAACTATGGAGCTCATGCAGTCAAAGGCAGTGTTCTTTTTTTTCCACTGCCAGCACTTAGAAGATTGTCGAAGAACTCGTTCTTGTGATGATTCTAGACTGATGCTACTTTCATACGATGAATAATATTCAAGGGTAGAGTCGAAAATCTGCGCTGCAACAGCTGATCATGGTGGACTTGATTGCGGAAGTCATGATGTGACTGACGACCACGTTTGAAGTTCAGGTAATTTCATGAGTAATTCTTCGGTAGGCGCCTGCAGCTGCTGATCATCATCATCATGACGTTGTAGTTAGTGACCAGTACCTGAGAGGATAACAAGGTCGTTTACATTCAGGCCTTTGCCTTTGAAGCTGTTTACCAATTGCTGGAAGTTGGAAAAGGGCGAAGGAAGGTTGGCATTAGCTGCAGCTGCGCTTGAAGTAAGTCCATCTCTACGCCCCAATGGAACGTCCCAGAAAGGACCCAATGCCTGTCACATGCAGAATATAGAAATAGGCAGCATAAGCAAAAAAAAATTTGGATCTCGCGGATTAACCTCCTATCTAGCTAGCTGTGGATTCTTATGGAATGCATAGATATAACGACGTGCGAAGTTCTTATCTAGTTGTAAATTGCAGAATCTGCCCTTAGATTTGGAAAACTCTTAGCTGGGATTCATGATCATCAGCAAAGGAAGAAGAATATGATTGTAATCATGTACTACCAGGCGGACAGAATCACGTGCTGCGACAGTGAGAATGTCAGCGCATGACACAACTCCAGGACATTGCTGCTCCAGCACAGCCTTGCAAGCATCAATCACTTCGAATCCACGCAATGAATTCTTGTTGGGAAACGCATCCTTCTCGGCAGAACTGGTGGGGGTTGAATCTATAAGGACGGACGCGTCTGCTCCCTAGTGTATGTCGCAAGCACAAGATTATTAAACCCATTTACAAGCATGAGTCAGGACTGGATCACTAGTGTAATGCGACGACGATGCAGCTAGTTGGGATCAGCAGTGAGCTTTACGAAAAGGAGAACAGCTTGCAGGTGGCCAGGATGTACGAAAGTTGAAAACCCAGTTGGACGTACCTGCACAAAGGCGTCGTGAAAGTGCATGCGCAGAAGCGCCGGTGCGAGCGTCGGATCATTGTGGATATAGCTTTGCACTACATCAAAGATCACTTGCTCTGCTTGTGGACACGAGAAACGGTAGATCTCGTAATACAGACCGTCGTTCACTCCTCCAGTTCCACCACCGGTGTAATATCCTGGTCTTCCACCACCGGGGCCATTGTGACCGCCAGGCGCATTGCCACCACTTCCTCCTCCATGACCGTCGAATCCTCCTCCTGGGTTCTGGCCAAATCGACCTCCACGCTGCCCCTGGACTCCATGACCATCTCCGCCAAATGCTAATGCACCACCCACAGCAAGCAGTAGTACGCAGAGCACGCGGGTGACGAAGAATAACACAGCCGGTCTCGTCTTCATCTCGTAAGTTCCAAACGATCTGAAGTACGTGTCCAAATGCTGCTCCACAAGACTAGATTGCGTGCAGGTGGCAGGTGCACAGCACACGCTCACTCATCGATCAGTGTACCGTACTCTCTGCTTCTGAGCTTCAAAACACACTTCCTTTTATAACGGATCCGCAGCCAGCAGAACCCCATGAGTCCCCCCCACCCACATACAGATCAATGGCCACCTACCTGGTAGCATGCAGCTAGTTCACTGTGCATCTCACCTACGTCGACGGCTGGGTCCCACAGTTGACTTTGTTGCAAGCAAAGCTGGGGCTTACTCTTAAGCGGCAAACCAGCTGCAGGGTCGATGTTGCAGCGAGATTTGACAAAAGAAGGAAAACACTTTTGGTTGACTTTCTATCTCTTCTAGATAAAATTGTCTAATCCAGATCTGGGAAACAAACGCATCATGACATACCAAAGGAATTACTAGTTTCAAAGCAATCTGAAGCTCAATACTATATATATACATGAATTGCATCGTCTATTCTTTCCGTAGTTATTTTTAAATCCAGCAAGCTGGTTGCTGCGGTAGAGAACACTGATCATGTCTTTAATCTGGTATAAATATACTAATATAATCTAGTGTGACCCCTGCCTGCACCCGGCGGCCTCTCTAGTCTAGTCTAGCTAGCTGCACTCTTCTTGTTCTTCATGAACATCTATCTATCTATCCATCCATCCATCCATCCATCTATCTATCTATCTATCTATCTCTCTATCTGGGCGTGCAGTTTTTAATTAGTGTAAAAACATGGAAAGATTTTCTCAGCCTCTTTGATGAGTCTGCTCATCACTCCGATCATTTCTATTACTGGAGTCTAGCAGTACCTTGGACTAGTATTCTATCCACCCATGATCATATTCCCAGGGACTAGCCTGATTTCTTCTTCATCTCTAGCTGAAGACAAGTAGTAGTAGTAATAGTAGGACTACAGCAGCTGGCTAGCTCCTCCCGGTCCGGTCGGACTAGGCTACAGGCTCCAGCTACTAGTCGGGTTCAAGATCAAGGAGAGCTAGCTAAAGGTAAGCACAAGACTTTGCTGCTGGCTTGGATTCCAGATGGACTCTAGATTCTCGGGAACGTCTGCTGAGAAAGTGGACCGTATTATTATTATTATTATGATGATGATGATGATGATTGTTGTTTGGAATTTTGTTTTAGAGTTTTTTCTTGAGCAAACTATTCTTGGCAATTTTTGGTTCCGCGCGCCGGATTGCGCTATGGGTACTTGTGTGTACTGTAAAGTGCTGAGAAACGTACTATACGCGTCTGCGTGAGGAGCGACGTACGAAGGCAAGGATATTGTGTTTAGATTCATTATAGAGTATAGTAGCTAGCTTAAGGGATTTTTATAGGCCCCTAGGTAATGGTAATAGGTCTATTTATTTTTATATGAGGATTTTTGAAAGATGATATATTTTGGCTTCTGTTTAGACTTGAGATTATTTATCAGCGTTGTAATAATATCTTGAAGGATTTTGGTTTCTTTTAGAGGGATTTTTTTTGAAGACTCTATTTTTGCATGGTGGTGAAATAAATATTTCAACTTCCATAATTCTCCTTTTTCCTTAAAGATGTTTTTTTAATGTAAATGACAAGGCCACATTGTGGCACACCCCTTGTTTTGTGATGGATGGAACCAAAGTGGCGATCATCCTTCCTTAGGAAGATTTAGCCAAATTTGGCTACAAGCTAAATATGAAAATGAATTTTTTCTCAACATCCTTCTATAATATTTTTGGCTACCTTCTTGAACCATGTATAGAAATCTGGCAAAAAATAATAATAATAATTTGGTCTAATTCCAGGGCTATTGAAAACCTCAAAAAGCCCTTGATGTTAACACTTTTAGTTTTTTAGTTTTTGCTTTTTGGCTATATATAGCCAGCCCAAAAAAAAAAAAAAAAAAAAAAAAAAAAAAGAGCCAATACCCCCATTTTTGGGGTTTTTTTGTGT
>Ga0116227_10005182_pt1 | contig 27734 bp, 24 predicted proteins | sample S1TSphgellanicum_FD_89693 | JGI IMG/M metagenome (GOLD analysis project Ga0116227, IMG submission 89693) | Host-associated microbial communities from peat moss isolated from Minnesota, USA - S1T2_Fb - Sphagnum magellanicum MG | ecosystem: Host-associated > Plants > Peat moss > Unclassified...
AAGGGCTTTCCAATGATAAGAAGAGCACAATACGAGGTGCTCATTGCCAAATGTTTGTGAACTACATTGAAATTAAATATAGCAAGATTATAACAAATTTTCTTTTGTTTTTATGGATATTCTCTTGCCACCACAATTTGCTAGTGGCAAGTGAACCTAGCAATTAAAAAAACAAAGGATAACACCTACTTTAGCAACAATTTGAAGGCTTAATGTTTTGGGGTACATAGAACTCATGAACATAAGAGTCCTCACCCATTATGCCAAAACATCTTCAAATATAAAACTTGTATATTCATATTAAGCAAATAGTCATGTATAACCTTAACATTGAGCTTTGAACTTATTTTTTCAAAATGTTACACTTGACATGATGCCCTAATATATTTTACACTTGTTTGCTTTATGTTATACTAATCATGATGCCAAGTGGCCTATTTTTGTATACACATTTGTGAAGTTTTTAAAAGTGGAGCATGTGGACTTGGTGCAGGGGGAATATTATGTTTGTTGAAAAGGATATTGTCTTAGGTCTATTATGATGTGAGGGAGCTTAAAATTTTCCCATCTTATTGTTATCTAAATTTGTAATATTCACATATTTAAATCATTTTAAATTTAATCTAATTTTTCTATTTGCATTGAATTTTAGCACTATATATATATATATATGTTTTAGTTGAAGGCACAAGGAATGATGAAGAAAAGAATGTGATTGTGTGTGACTAAAAAACATCATGCATGAACTGCTCAATTTTAATGTTTTAAAAAATCAACAAATGTTTCAATATTCAATTGCATTTAATATGATAAAGACCATGTTTAACACTCACAAAATCATCATAAAATATGAGCACGTAGTTTGTTTCAATAAGAAAAAAACTTTTGAGTTCCAAAATCAAAGTGAACAAGATGAACATTGTAACCCAAGTTAATGAACCATCAAGTTGCTACATCCAAACCTTCATCAATTCCTTTCCTAACCAAATAAATGCCACCTCATTGATGTTATTTCTTCTATTCAAAACCTTCAATATAAATACACCCCTTTCATCTTTCCAATGTTCCCCAAATGTTATTAATAATATGACTCACTTGTTAATCTACTAATTAAACCTAGTAACATTTGATACTTAAAACTTCTTGTGCATATATTTATTTTAAAATTTTATCTAAAAATATCTAGTACATTATGTATTTTTATATTAATTATATTTAAAATCTGAAAATAAATTTAATCTTATCAAATTTTAATTTAATTATAATATTTACCCAACAACCCAAAACTTTAAAATGATAAGGATGCCCAAGGAGCAAGGCAAGGTGAAGCTTCTTTCTCCCTTCCAAAACCTCTAACAAAATTTCATGCATTCCAGGTTGCCTCTTGTTACCCATGTCCCACACACCAAATTTTCCCCAAAACCCTATTGAGTCAATAGATCATTTAAAAAGAAAAAAGATTGTGAATGCAGAAATATTAATGAATTTCAACATTACAAATCCAAAATGGTTGGAATTTGGAACCTTGATGATTTTAAGCATAATAAAAATTCAACACAAATTCCATTTGAATCCGGATTTTCACAAATTGGGAAAAATAATATATACATAAAGCCTAAACCCCTAACATTTAAATTATTGTCAATTTTAAATCCTATATATGTTTTCACTTTTATATTGTAATTTCATGTAATTTCATTAAACCAAAAATTCTCTAATGTCAACAATTGGAACTCTAATTAATTGTCATTCTCATTTCCAATAAATTATTACCTTACCTTGAGGTCTCCACAAGTTACACAAGTAATAAGATTATTCTTTTTGTTTCTATGGAAATCAAACTAAAGTGGCAACACGATAGAGTTATTTGTAAAATAATGAAAATGCATGATGAGAACCTTGGGTTTGCTTGAAACTAACAACGTAATAGAAAAGGTAAGACGAAATCACATTAAAGGAAAATAACACATGATCAAATTGGATTTTGCTCCTCAACCCATGGTCAAAGTAAATTCATCCAATATCTCGAATTTTGCATTACATGAAAACTTGCTTGCACAACAACCCTATGTGTATTCTTTTAGTAAGGTCCGCAAGAGTTCTACAAGAAGAAAAAACAACAAGCATGGTAACAAGTTTATGTATCAACACCTCTTTCAACAAAGTTCATGCCAAAGGAGGCTTGACATTAATGGAGGTAAAAGGTAAGGGATGCAGGAGGCAAAAAAATCTTCAAAAAAAATAAAATTAAAAACCAATGGAGGAGACCATGGAGAGGAGTGGGAAAAGCATTCATTGTTTCACATTTGGAGAAGAAACAAAATATCCATGCTTATCCATGTGTTTGGAAAAAGAAACAACCCCATCACAACTACTAGACCATCACGATTCACATGGTGAGGGGAGTAAAAAAATACATAGTAGAGCTGTGTTTGGAGAAGAAATGAAAGCTTATAGCAAGACTTGCACCATTGCTTGAAGGTGAGGTTTTCAAATAGGTGAGTGTTTACAATTTTTTTTTCAAATTAGCAAAACATTGTGGGAGCATGTGGATGTTTTTTAGGATTGTCGATGCCATAACCTTGCTTTGTGGGAGTCCTTACTTTCAATGTTGGTCATTTTCCATCCTTTGCCGCAAGGTGTGTGAACTAGTGCAACTAGTGACTACTCATTTCCTAGCACAATCCCTAAAATGGCTTCAAGCAAAGCCCACAAAGGATGAATCCCAATCTTTTGATAATTTAAGTCCTTGATTCTCAAATTGAAGCTTCTAAATTGAAATTAATTTAACGTCTAATGTTTTCTTGCCGCCTCTCTTAGATTTTGTTTTGTTGCATTTGCCATTAACCAATCCCTCCATGCTTTGGCACCTTCAATGAATTTACTATTGGTTTACTATTGCACAGGGAAAACAGCTACATGGACTACACTTGAAATTGTCGATTTACTAACAATCCCAATTATCAGGAGATGATATCCCAAAATCAAATTCATAAATCCTTTCTTAAACATCACGTAGAGTTTGAAATGTAGTGTTTGGACAAATTTTTGGCCATGTCTAATGATGAATTTTCTTTGGTTGATGGAAGTGAGCTTTTGGAAAATGACCAATAGAAGGTTTAAGAAGATTTTTAGGGTTATGATAATTTTGTGCCATGGAAAATTGCAAGCATCTAAATGGTTTTCAAATGCTTGTGTATGTATATAAATAAAAAGGACAAATTGATTGAAATCTTGGTTATATCCAAAATTATTATTGATGTCGATTAGTTTGATCATTGTCTTCACCTTGCTTTAGTATCCATGTGATTGGTGTACATTTGATGTTAATTGATGGGACCATTGGTATTCCTCTTATATATTTCACAATAACACTTGGTTATATTTATCAAATTTTGGTCATGTGTGTTTTATTGATTTTAGTTGAGCCTAGGTCTGATTGAAAATCACATGTTATATGATTATTTAAGAGGCATTGTGGATCCTTTAGGGAATATGGCTTAGGGGATATTTGGTTTGTGATGTAAAAATCCAAAATCTACTTTCTGTTTTTCTCCATGAATGCATTTAAGTTTTTTCGAGGCCTAGGCACTTTAAACATTTTCCTATCCATTGCTCTTAGTATCCAAAACCTCTGATTTTGGTACCCTTAACTCTAATACTCACTATACATTTGATGTTAATTGATGGGAACATTGGAATTCCTCTTATATGTTTCACAAAATAACACTTGGTTTATATCTATTAATTTTTGGTTATTTATGTTTTTGTTGATTGAATTGAATGTCCTTCAATTAGATTTGTTTAATCATTAATCAAGAAGGACACTTTAGCGGTTTCTTGTCCTATTCCCTTCCAGTGATTTTTTGTCCATTGCTCGTGGTATCAAACAAATATGTTTGCAATACCTTAAACCCCCATTGGTGTGCATTTGATGTGAATTGATGGGAACATTGGAGTTCTTCCTATTTATATTTTAATTGCACCAAGTTTTATGCTTCATGTTCTGGTTATGAATGTTTTTTTTAATCTTAGTTGAGCCTAGGTTTGTTAGAAAATCACTTATTTGATAAGTACTAAGGAGGGATAATGGAGCCTTTGGGGAATATATTTAGGGGATATACGGTTTGTTACTCAAGGATCTAGACTTTAGTTTTTGTCATTTCTTCATGGATGCATTTGGGTCTTTTGAAGGCCCATGCACTTGGAGGTTCCACCTGTTTGTTCTTCAATAACAAGCGATTTTATGAATTAGGTTCTAGTTTTATATGCTTGGTACTCAAGAATCCAAAGTCTAATTTATGTTCATTCTTCGATGTGCTTTGAGGTCTTATGAAGGCAATTAACACTATTGTTTTAAACATTGGGTAAAAACTATAAGAAACCCCATTAGTTTTCCTATGATGAGGCTATAACTTGTTGATGATTTTTTGGACAATTTTGTTGATTATCTTCATGTTGATGCAAACTTTGGAATAATGTCGAAACAAAGATAAATGTGGTAGGTCTGAGAAAGGGTTTTTGGTTTCTATTATGTGTGATTCAAAAATGTCACAATTTGATTATGCTAGGGTAAAAGGTTCTCAACACAGAGAAAACTTCCAAAATGCTTGTGTAAGCACTATGGTGAGAAAATTGAACTTAAAAAATTGTGGAATTTATTCAATTAAACACCATGTGTCCTACTTATAATCATCATTTTGTTATTTATAGCAAAGATAAAACCAAGGTAACACAACTAATCCTTCTGCAATTTGGAAGGTTGTATATGCAACATACAAGATGGATTACCCAAATTTTGATTTCCAAAAGGAGACTTTGAAATAAAGGTTGTGGGAAATATTATCATAGCTTAAGGTCAATTGCCACATTGACAAAATGAATACTTATTTTTTTTCGAAAAATGAATCCATTTTTAATATTTGAAATTATATGTATTCCATCATCTACTATGATATTATGATATGAGTAGTGAAATTATTAGAATGTAGCCTATGATAATTATGATGATTTTCAACATGTCAACTTCATATTTTCACAAAATTTCATTTCATTATTTTGAAGATTATTTAATGATGAAACTGACCATAGGATAAGGTAGTAGAAATCTTGTCATTTGTAACCATTCCTTGTGCAATTATGTGCGATTAAATGTCGCCTACAATTATGAATGGTTGCTTATGCAACTATTTTTCAAATTTGGAGGGATTTTGGTCTTCTTTTCAACTAGTTGCAACTATGACCTATTTCATAGCTTGATTTTTTATGATGTCTTTGTAATTTTTACAATATTAGATATATGTTTAGTTGCACATGCAACCAAAATAGTAACATTATAATTGCATAAGGTTTGTATGCTACCTAGTAGTTACATGTATAGACTATTTAATAGTACATATGTACTTATATCTATATACCTACCTACTTATGTACTATTTATCTACCTACCTACATACCCACTAACTACCTAATAGGCTATTTAACTATAAATAATTATTTAAAGGCTATTTAGATATGTACTTAAAATAAATTTTATCTAAATAAGTACCTAGTAAAAACTTATGCTACGTAGTAGGTAGGCTATGTAATAATATGTGCTAGGGAATAATTACAACTATGATACAATTATGCAATTAAGTTGCAACTAAAATTTTATCCCATATATTTTTCTTCCTTTTCAAATTTACAAATTATATAAGTAGGTTTGTTTGGAGTAGTAAACACATTAATTTTTTTCAATTGCCATATGGGAGAAGATAATCATATAGGCTCCACCCAAAAGGCTAAAATTAAAATAAAATAAGATTTTGTTGTAAAAGTTTTAAACTTGCACTTAAGTATCTACCTACCTAGGCTAGACCTATGGCTAGGTGGCCTAGGGTTAACCTAGGTGCCAGATGGCCTATCATAAGCGGTCCAACCTGAAACCAACCCTAAATGATTATAAGGAAATCTTAAGTTGCCACGAAACACAATCTAGTTGCTTTAATCAAATGGTTGAAAAAAAAATTGTTTGGTAAAATATTTCAAAAAATCCAAATGATGCCGCATGTCACATTCTTAGGCTACCATGTGTGAAAATATTGGTGTGCATTGTAGTTGCAAATGTAGTCACAAGTGTAGTTGTGGGAATTCATCCCTAAATACATGTATAAAATCACCATACTAGTATCCAACAAAAAATATATTTCATCCATTGTCTACGACTAACGTCATTTACAACTTGTTGTTTGCTAATAGGCTGATTTTTAGTTGTAAGTGTTGTTTTTTCTAAATTGAATTACAAACAACATTTTTTTTATTAGTGAAACATTATGGATAAAAAACAAGGACATCAAATGAAGAAGGTTTAGAAATAGTTGTTTTGCAAAATGAAAATATTTTGGCATGGCTAAAATCAACAAATGGCCATGCCACGCATAATTTTATGAAATGTTAATAGTCCTTAATTGATTGTACCAATCCATCAACCCCATCTAGTCCCGCTCTATGCCTACATAATTTTTTAATTTATATTTATGCATATTTGGAGGTTCCATCACATGGGCCTAATGTAGCATCAGGCCCGCCATCCACCTCCATTCCATCTAAGAAAACTAAGACCAAGGTGGATTGTTTGCAAAACCAAAGATGAAGCATTGAGTGGATGGCATCCATTATGGAGGTGGATTCAAATAACACATAGTTCTATTACATTTACACAAATGTATATTAATGTTGGTAAAGGAAACAAAGTTTAAATCAATAACTTGAAAATAGCTAGGGATTTCAAAATTTTAGGTGAGGAGGAGTTCAGAACAAAGGTTAAAAAGATCTTAGCCTCTAGAATTATAAATCTTCGTCCCACCCATGGTTAGCAGGGTTGGGCATTTGTTCACCTTTAACTTCAAATCTAAAATCCATATAACGTTTATGCAAAAAGTTTGCAAGGATAACAACAACTTTAAACAAATGATTATATTTTAATTTGGTTAAATCAAATCTCTTCATCAATCGTCTCCATTTCCTTAGTAGATGGCAGAAATAGGGAAAGTAAATTGGATGACAATAATACCCTTGAAAGAATGAAAATGAATAGGGGTAGATTTGGAGCTTGAAATCTTTAAAAAATTTCATAAGACCTTTTGGGTTTTGTAACATAACTTTTTTTTAATATAGGTGCAAAGTTTAAGATTTGGCAAGTAGGTGCACCTTGTAGTTATCTTTTCAATGAATTAATGGAAGTGAGATTTGAATAAAGTATGTGATGCAACAATGTTTTTTGTGATTAGAGGTTTATTGTTAAGTTGAGCTTTCTACTTTCATAAAATCGTATTAGGTTCTATGGCACAACTTTTTATTGATTTAAATGTAGGGGTTGATATTTGGTAGGCAAGTATGCCTTGTAATTAGCTTCTAATGGACTAATGCAAATTAGATTTGGATAACATATGTGATGACAACAATGTTTTGAGTGACTAGAGGTCTATTGTCAAATTGAACATTACATCAATTTTTTAAAAGTTGGTTTTAGGTGGGTGATAATTTAACATAAAACTATAGGATTTGGAGAGTTTGAATTTTGAAAAATACATCTATCAATTCCAAATCAAAAATTATGCATAGGAGGCAAACTATTTGGTTTCAACTACAAATGCAATTTAATATTTTAAGATACACTTTGCATTTTTCTTTCACTAATAACATATGTACCTCCAAGTATAATCACCTCATAAACTGAGAGTAAAATGACGGAAAGTCATTTCACAATTGGGCTAATGGGTCCAGGTAAAAGGGGGTAGATTGCATGTGTGAACAAGTTTTGAAAAAAACTCAAATTATTGCTGTTGGGGGCAAGTTTTCTTTCTTTGAGTGTAGATGAAGTACTATCAAGTTGATAATCAATTTTGGCTTTCAGTGCATGTGTATGTGATGCATGCATGGAAAAAAATTCTTATTTTGCTCACATTTCAACATTTTGTTGAGGGTGGAAATGTAAATAATCTTATTGTTGTGATTGTTCAATCCCTCATGTAGCAAGTGGGTTTGATTCAAGAAAAAATAACCAAGAGGCCGATTTGTTTTGGTGTTAATGGGGTTTTCCTTTTTCCAAGGTTGTTACATTGGAGTGACATTTCAATTGAAGGATAAATATGTTTTTTACATGATAGGACAACATTACATGGCCCAAGGACAAATCTTGTTATTCAAGTTTTGTCACATCTACCCATGGTGGTTTAATTGGAAAACCCAATTGTGGGAACAATGGTTCATTGGCGGGGTTTGAACCTACATTCCACCTACTTGTGAACACAATGGACTATCGGTGACATTATCTAAGATAAGACTTAGTGGACAACCACACATGTTGGAGCCTTTGAAATGTGTGATGGTAGAATATAAAACATTAATTGTGAAGCTGTGGCAAAACAATGTTTCCATTGTTCAAGTAAAGTTCAAATTAGACTTCCTTTGTGATCTTCATATCTTGATGGGCTTGTCCTATTTCATGCCATTACTAGAAGCAGTGAATGTTTTAATCAAATTTGCGCAAGGGGGTGATGTATTCATATGTGATTTTGTAACATTTATAAAGATTTGCCAAACAAAATTTTATATGGTGTATTCAAATCCATAAAGTAAGTACCAACGTGAACATTTCCAAGTGTTTTCAAATGTGGTGGAAAACAATTATGCTACAATCACATAGGATTGGGTTATTGACTTCAACAATGGTATGAAAACATTTACATTTCATATGGCTGATCATAATTATTTAGCTCACATTTTCAATCCATTGGTTGGGTTTAACTAGTCTGTGTGCAAGACTGTTTTCAAAACATCCATCATGCAAGTGAAAGGTAACTGCTTTGTTGCAGTTGACATGCTAATCAATGAGTTGGATCAACAATTTTTGGATTTCGAGGAATGCCCTTAGCATTGTGTATCCACAATTTTGGATGTAACCTGATGCTAATTTCTTTTTCTCCTTGCATCTAGTTATTATAAAAAAACATTATTATCAAGCAAAGAACACGAAACCCTTACTGCTACAAGTTGTAGAACCTTTGAACATTGCTAACCTCTTGGATTTGCAAATGTGCATGTTTAAGCTCACCATGAAAATGAAGCCACCAAAGGCTCTGGTTGAACCTTTTGATACTAATCTAGTGACCAAGTTATGGATCACAATCAGTATTAATGCCTTATTCATTCAATAGTTAAATGAGTATTTGAAGTTGGTTGATATTACAATGGTGTTAGTGCTTGGATATGTAAAAGATGAACGGACTTTCTCCATGCGAGCATTCATGAAAGATAAATTGCACAACATGTTAGGTTCACATTTGGACACAATTGTTTGCATGTTTGCATAAGAGTTTTATACTCAAAATAACTTCCTTTACTATGAAGTTATTACAACTTGGAAGGATCAGAAAGTCCGGACTAGAGCTACCACTCAGCAAGTTCTATTTTTTTGATAACACAAGACTCAAGTGTTCATGTTTTCACAAGCTAGACAAGTCTAGTGATTGTGCTTGGTTTTTTATAAGGTTACAAAGTTTACTGACATTTGGGTGTGATGGGTGGGACTTTAAGTTGCATTGGGCAAAGTCTGATACCAAATTAGGGTTCAACTCCCCCTCAAAGTGTGTTTGTGTTTTGTTTTTAGGTTTCAAGTTTTGCAACAATGTAACTTCCTGTCTTTGTTTCTCCTTCCCTTTCAACAAGGGAGCCACATTCTGGACTCGTTTTTTTGGTGGGTGCCAGTTAGACTTAAAAAAATTAATAGGTGCTACTTTAACTTATTTAAAAAAAAAGTGAATAGCCTTTTTATAATAAAAAAGTGAATAGCCACTTTGGGCTATTTTGAAATATCTATTTTTGCCAAAAATTGACTCAACAAATGACCAAGAGGCCACTTAACCCTTAGTCAAAATTACATAAGATGCCAGTTAGTTAGGCATATCAGAGGGCAGTCCTATTGCCACTCGCACACATTTCATTTGTTAACAAAAAGAACCCTGCAGAGGTCCTGAGTTCCAGGTGCCCACTCACATGGTTCCCTTCATGATGAAATGAGTGTCATTAAGACTAGTGTACACATTTGTCAACCAGGATTTATTTAGAGCTCATTGTCTCCTGGCATGCCCATGGTGCAAACATGATGACCATGATGACCATGATGAGCATGTGGGAATGTGGGAACAGCCTCTTGAGTCTTATTATTAATAATAAGAGCTTGAGTTCATGACCGAGCTCTAGAAAAGGCGGTTATTAACCGGAACCCAAACGGTTATTACTAATAAGACTCAAGAGGGGACCACAGTGAACCAGCCCACCATCCATTGGATGCCCCTTATTACTCAGTTGTGGATGAACCTCAACTGAGTTAATATTTGGTTTCACATCAGTAACCAATTCTGTAGGAAATAGGTCCCATACATAGGTAGGTAGGTAGGAAAATAGATAACCACTAGGTAAGTAAATAGTTTATACATATGTAAGGGCTGTTTTTACTACCTGCCTACTAACAACCTGCTTGTGGGTTGTTAGTAGGTAGGTAGAAAAACAAAAAGCAACTGAGCTAACCAGTGACATGGTTAGCTAGGGAACTGGAACCCAACGGAAAACTGTTTCCTGACCACTTATCATCCATCCTTCATGGTCCACTCTGGTGGGTGCTGGTTCACTGTGGCCCTCAAGAGGCTCTTTTCACACTGACATTCTCTGAGTGGGGGTGAAGGAGCACAGCAGCAAGGTAGCCTACAAGACTGGTGTAAAGAGATCTATGAATTGCTGCTGCTACTAAATAATAATTCAGTGTTTTTTAATTTTTCTGGCGAATTATCGCCATATTTTTACTTTAAAAAAAAAGTCTGGCTACCAATAGGCTACAAAGGGGAAAAAACAGAAGGAGATTTTTCATTTAAAATTTCTTAAAAGAGATTGTAAATTTGTTTTTTGGGGCGAGAGAGGGAGGGAGGGAGGGAGGGAGGCTGTCGCCACATTTATGTGTACTGGCTTCAGTTTTAAGAGTTCCTTGAAATAATGTCGCCAACCTGGCGAAATCTGACTCAATCTGCCTAGGGATGCTCGCCAGCAGTCTTTGGGTTTTCCTTTTTGTACTGTAGCAACACTGGCGAGTATCCCCAGACAGATTCAGACAGATTTCGCCTTAACTGGCGACACTTTTTGTACAGGATCGTTAAAATTGTGGCCAGTAGACAGACTGACAGACAGACAGACAGACTGGTGACGACATACTCCCCCAAAATAGGGAGGAGTTTGGAGAATTCTTTTTGAGAAAAAAAAAAGAGGGAATTCTCGCCAGAAATTTTGAGGCAGTTTCGCCATTTTGTAATTCTTCGCCATAAAAAAGAGAGTAGAAGACTGGTCTCCATTGTCCATCCAGTCTTCACACCCACAGAAGTAAGAACTCCTGTACCCACAATTTGTGATAAAGTATAGCAATTAAATTGTATGAAATTGTCCTTTTTCTTTTGTGCTCAGTAAAGTCCTTTTGTTTTGCCAAAAATTTAAAAAATTTAAAAAATTGTGTGAAATTGTCATTTTGGCACTAATTTTTGCTCAGGGCAGGTGGCACCTGCAAAAAGCTTTACTAAAAGGAAATGACAGCTCTTGATTGGGCAGGTGGTCAGTCTTAAATATTTCGTCAGGTTTTACTGTTCAGTTTATTACTAGACTGGGTGGAAAAGGGTAATAATTTTAAGAATGAATCTTGGATGTGGTGAATAATAGCGTAGTGAGTGACACAGGAAGGATGGATAGAGATGCTCTTTTACTGGCAGAGTGAACCAATGTAGGATGGATGTTGTGTGAACAGAAAACACTTTTTCATAATGAGACTATCTCACAGCTAATAACTACTGTGAGTGCTGAGTATGTGGCCCTGCAAACATGTTTCTGACATCCAAGTTTAATTATTTACTTTTTTTCCAACCCAACTTATAAACTAAAACTGGGACTGCAAATAGGTGGGAGACTACTAATAGCAAACCAGCTGGACCGTCATTGTGATAGGCTAATAAAAAACATGCAACAGCAGTCAGATCATATTTATTACACTGTTCTCTGTCGGGTGTTCGGATTTGCTCTGCCATTCACCAGGCCTCAGCCCAACCGGCATGTTTTGACTTTTCTTCATCCAATTATAATTTGCAGGTGACTATGGGGGGAATACTCAACACTTTCTATTAGATGCAATGAAGACCCAAATGGGGGGGTCATGCTCAAGGTGCTCTTGTATACCGTACCCACTTGTGAAACTAAACATTGCAATATCTTTTCAGGCTCTTTGGTAATTTTTTCAAATATTACATTTCTTAAAAATTACTTGCCCTAAATGTTGAAAGTTCAAAAAAAATATTGACTTGTTGATATCAAAATTTTGGGAACTTGAAATCACTCGTGTAAGTTTTGTTTACAGTCTTTCATTTTCTTTGTTTTCATTATTTTATACTTAATTGGTAAGTGAATTACTAAACACTTACCCAACTATGCTTGATAGCACTCTAATGTTTGTCTATTACAACTTGGTAAAGCAAAGTCATTATTGCTTGAACCAATAATTGTGATGAAAGAGGAAAGTGTGCATTACTTCTCTTTTAATGAGATCTTTTCATGGACAATAAGTGCAATGACCAATCATAATTGTCAAGTATTTTGTAATGGGCAATTAGTAGCTAAACCCAATGAATTGCTGGGTAGATAGGTAAAAGCCTTTGTACACTTATTTTTAATTTTATTGCATAATATATAAAAGTAAAAAGTAACTAAAAAAAATTAAAAAACAACAACAAAGTTAACCATAGTGAGCACATGAAATGAGATGGACCCCAATGAAAAATCATTTTCCGTCCCCCCCATCATCCACCCTGCTTGCGTGGTGGTGGCTGCTGGTTAACTCTGGTGGGTGCTGTTCTCTCTGAGAGTGTGCATGTTGTTCACTCTGATCCCCTTTCAGAGTGAACCAGCATCCACCAGCCCACCATGCAGGATGGATGATGTATGGACAGAAAATACTTTTTCATTGCATTCCTAGGTCCCGTGCATAACCATAGTTGGTGTCAATGTATTAACTCCTACCCATCATCCACCTACCTAGTAGTTATAAGGTCATGGTTTGCTACACCAATCCCAACAGATATTGGTGCCTGAGAGAAATCTACTTTTTCTAGTAGTTCTGCTTTTTGAGACCCATATTTGAGACCCATATCCCAATATCATAATACCTTGGTGTATTTGGCACATGAATGTTGAATAATTAATTTAACATAAGTTTTCTGGTTTGACACTTGAGTTTTTAATTCTGAGATTTTTAACCGTAAAAAATAAAGTTTAAACCATTTTGAACTATTTAGACGGTCAGGTGAACTTTTAATTAGTAATTTTTAATAAGAAATAATAAATAATTTATTGGGTCTCTTCAGGACTACCTCACATCAAACTCTTACACCTTAAGGAACTTAACTTAAACGATGCTGGTATTTATATTAACAGCAAAAGAAATGTAAGAAAATAAGTTGTAGGTTAGGTGGAAATATGGAATTACATATGTCAAGATTTTGGTTTAGTCAAAACCATAGGGTGAGTTGGAAAGTCTTAAATTGCCTTTTTTCTACACTGGTAAAAAATCGATCATCTTCAAAACAAAAAAAATTAGTAGTAGCCTTTATCAACAATAACTAATTCCACTAAATCTCCAAACTTTGGAAGCAAGTTCAGGGAACATGGGATCAATTGGGAACATGAGAATGAATGGAGATGCATGTGAGAGAAAATGCTCCTAATTTAAAAGAAATATAAACCTATATTTGAATAGATAATCTCTTTCACGCATAAATACTATAAATCATCTTCTAGGCCTTTTTTTTATCAACACCCAGAAGAACTAATCCTACACTAGAATATGGACATCCACATCCTGCATCAACAAATTCTGCAACATTCCCATGAGTTCTCTTAGTAGTTCCCTTTGTCTTTATTGTTAGATGATGGTCTTGGCACTTCCAGTTTGGGCACCGATCACACCCATGAGTGGGTTTTGAGTTTTAACGTGCACAGATTGTAGTAGCTCATGGTTCTTAAATTTGGTTGTTTTCAAGGTTTGGTTCATGTTCTAATAATTTACATATAGTTCATAATCTACTTATGTTGTATAAGAGTACTATAGAATAATTTGTCTGCATAATAATAGAGTTATCTGTGAAGTCACCCTCTTTTTGAGCCCTCTTTTGTCCCGCAACCCCCTCTTTCAACCTGTGTTGCTGTTATCTAGCAAAATAATGACAATTTATGGAACTCAGCATTAAATGCACAAGGTTCAAAAGTATTTATAGTTGCAGTACACACAGCTCTGATAGTGATTGGTTCAAGATGATCATGGAAAAAAAGAGAGGACGAAACTCAGATTGTCGATGAACCACCAATACGGCCCACTTTAGATGGGGTCCAAGGTCTAAATTCCTAAGACCAATTTGGACTCATTTGAAGCAAATTGAATCCGTGAGTTGGACCCATGCCTTGGACCCTAGCTTGCATCTTGGTTCTTCAAATCATGAGCTCTGCTTTTTCATTTTTTAATTTTTTTTTTTCTGAACCAATTGATTTTCCCTTCAAAATGGTGCCATGTAAGTTTACCCACGATTTGCCATTTTTTTGGTTTTGGACTCTCATCTGAACGCCATGGGTCCAATTTATGACTCTCATCCAATACAATTCCTCTACTTCATTTTCATTGGACCTTGAACTCTCATCTAAAGTGGCCTTAAGTTACACAGGCTCCACCTTGGTAACCTATCTTATCAAGTGTCCTACTTCCACCTCACACTACCAATGTAACTACCATGTGGCTGGTAGGTATGATAGACAAATAGGCAGGTAATATACGTGGTTGCTATGTGGTGATTTAGTCACCCTGTGGCTAATAAGTAGGTAGATGCATGTGGATGGTTGGTAGCATAGTTAATCACCATGGTTAGCCATTGGGACAAGGAGTTTTTCTAGTTCACATATCATCCATCCTGCATGGTGCGTTGGTGAGTGCTTGTTCACGGTGGCCATACTACAGAGGCTTTGTGAAATTGGCTTGAAACAAAGCCTATATGACCAACGAGATTGTTTTCTGGGAGCCTTAACTCTCCTGAAGAGTTTTCTTCAATAAACTGGCACTGAAATGGTGTAATAGCCCTAAAGAGGCTGGTGCCTCGAAGTTTTGTTTTTCCAGCGTCACCGTATTGAATTGGTACTTAATATGTACAAAGTAGCGCAAATTGCAAAGAGCTTTTATCAAGAATTTAAAGTGTTTTAAGCACCATGGTTCACGAATTTTAATGAGGGGTGAACAGACCCTAATATTTTTGTATACAATTTACACCTTGCAACCTCCTCCTCCTCCTCCTCCTCATCATCATCATCAGAGGGGTTCTAGCACATTACTTGTGTTATTTGTTTCTAGTTCTCATGAAACTTTGTGAGAGGTCCATTATGCTTTGTCCCAGCAAGTAATATTGCATTTCACCCTTCAAATCTCATGGATTCCATGTGGTTTGTAAGCATGAAGGTTTAGACCTGTGTTGGCCTGTTATATCTTTTCTTTAAGAACTGCTGGGTAGGCTTATTTATTTATTTGCTTATTTATTTGGGAGATTACACAGGTTATCAATATCAATATCAAAAAAATTGTGGTGTCAGGTAAGTTATTATTATTTTTTTGAGTTATATATATATATATATTTGAAGGTTGATAAATCATCTACATAACAATTGGGTCATCCAGGTATGTTATTAGATTTTGAAATTTCAATAATATCAAAAAATCAAGAACTAACCACTATGTTATTAACAAGTGGCTTGATAACCAGTTCAAAAACACAAAAAATGGTACCATTTTTCTAGTTCAGCCTCAATTCCTAGTGTAAAGCCCTTGGGGCTGATTTCAACTTTTGCACCAATAGGAATGCTTGATTTGTGTTGAACATTGGCCCTGACTCCTAGTATACAGCATGCCTTTATATTTTGGGCATCTAATTTCTCCATGAAATTGAACTTTACATCAAGGTGGTGTCCAAAAGAAAAGAACTGGACACAAGTGATTCTCAAATGCATTGGGCATCATCTAACTTCTTCAATATGGAAGTGGGTAAATTAAGTTGAGGATGGAAGAATAAAAAATACCTTTGTAGTGACATCATAACCAAAGTTGAAATGCAAGTCAAGAGATAAGATGGGTCCTTCTCCTCCCAAAGTTGACATGCAAGTCAAGCCCTCAGGTCCTTCTAGTGCGATTGTAACCCAACTTCAAATGCAATTCAACCCATGGGTCCCTCTAGTGGGGATTGTAACCCAACTTCAAATGCAATTCAATTGTTAAGATGAATTTGTCTAGTTGAGTTGTGACCCGAGTTGAGATGCAAGTCAAGCTATAAATCGGCCCTTGTTGCAACCCCACCCAAGTTGCAATCCACATCAAGCCACAAGCTTAACCTGAAAAGAAGCTTGCAACTTGCAAGCACTGGGGCACACAGCTTCATAACTCTCCATGCCTCAAGCCCTTTAGCTTAACCTGAAAAGAAGCTTGCAACTTGCAAGCACTGGGGCCCACAGCTTCACAACTCTCCATGCCTCAAGCCCTTTAGCTTAACCTGAAAGGAAGCTTGCAACTTGCAAGCACTGGGGCACACAGCTTCATAACTCTCCATGCCTCAAGCCCTCTAGCTTCAACTTTTGATTTGATGAATGTGAGGATATCTAGAAGGTCAAGTTGTATTCTCAAGATAGTTTTTAAAGAGAAATGTAAGAAATTTGATTCTCTAAATTTTGGTACATCTATATAATTACAAGATATTTAAGCAAATGTAACCAGGGTTTTATTTCGATTTTTTGATATCTAAATCTTGGCAAATGTTTCCCAAAAAAATGGCAAGATTAGTCAAACTTCAACTTTGAAAGACAAAATTTCTAGTAATTTGCCAATTTGTTTTGTTAGGAAAAAACCTCTGATCGTAACATGTGGGGGAGTATATTAGAGTTATCCGTAAAGTAAGAAAAGCACAGCACCAGAACCCTGAGTTTGGTCATACACAGGGTGAGATTCAGAAAAAACCTGCAAAATAACGGGGGATGAAACTCAGAAAACCATTAATTTTCGTGGTAAACTGAGTTTCATCCTGTCTTTCCTTTTTCCTGAGCGCCTCCACTGCTGCTACGTATATTTTCACTGCCCTTAACTATAATTAGTCTCGAACCTTGTGCATTAAATGCTGAGTATCAGCATTTCATACTGAGATTTATTAAAATGTCTTTACTTTGCGAATACCACTGAAAGAGGGGATTGGGGGTGAAAGGAGGCCCCAACACAGGGTAACTTTACAGATAACTCTATTATATGTAACTTGTTGACTGCTCGTTGGTTATGTCAATTGTAAACCCACATCCATGAAGAAAGTCTACACATCTACACTATTTCTCAGTTTCAAGGTTGTGGAAAGCACAATAAAATAAGTTTTGGAAGTCGCATTTAATTTTTTCTTCTTTGAAAATGTTAACCCACAAATGTCATTACATGAGCTTCTACAATTCTTAGAGTTGTAGAGGACTTCAAGCTGAATCTTTGGATTTAAAACAAAATTGGATGTGATTCAAAAATGGAAAATCCTCACCATTGAAAGTTTAGTTTTTGAAGTTTTGAGCAGCTTTCAGAATTACAAGTTTTGTGAGGACTGCACCACGATACCATGTTTTATTGACAGCGAACATTCTAAAGTAGATAGAAGGCATCTATACAAATGATGTGAAAAAAAATACTGTGCAGAACTGAGTTGAGATGAGGAAGAAATGGATGGTCAAAGTTGGCCATCCAATGTAACTCTACACAAAATCATGTGAAATTCATCTATTTTTGGACAGAAAAACTCACCAGTGTTTGGGACTGTTCTCACCCTTGCTGTGTTTTGCACACCTTGTATGAGCTGACCTCTCTCTCACATGTTCCTCCATTTTGTAACATGGGCACAGAGAAAAATTTGGAAGTGGAGTTGTTAGATGCTGCCCAAGCTTGAAAAAAAATCTACCCACTCGACTCAAGAAATCCAAATGGGACATTGTAAGTGTGAAAAAAATGGTATGACATGTCCCTCATACCATAGGCCCCTATATCATATCATAGGGGTGTCAATTTTTGACCTCCTCCATTGGAGATAGGAGAAAACAGTGAGGTAATATGGTCCCTCGTGATGGTTAAGGGTTAATAATCAAAGAAGTTCCATTGTAGCCATCTTGCTCCATTCAAGAATCACCATTGCAAGGCTAACATAAATTGCCAATGCTTTCAAACTAGCTCGTTCTTCAAGGATATAAGGGAGTATTTCCATGAAAGGCAACACACCCCCTTATTCAATCTTATGTAATATGGTCAAAATCAAGGAAGTGGGTTTTCTTTAGTGTTGGGTGGGTATTTGATTTTTAGGCATAACAGCTGATTCCAGGCTTTTGAAATGAATCAATTTAAAGAACCACCTAAGTCCAGGTTTTTGAAAACTTGTGTTGGGCGGGTATGAGCTGGGGGGCTCGATCACTTGTGAAGGTAGGTATGTATCTCAATTCTTTAGTAAATTCCTGCCCAAATAACAGTCGGGGGTTTGATGCCAGTTGAAATAACTGGCATGGGTTTGGTTGCATAGTTTGATTATTGTTTCAAAAATGTTGGGTGGGTATTTGATTTTGGAACAAAAACTTCAGTTTGGGCACTTGAGAAAAAATAAATTAAAGAACTGCCCAGGTGGAGGTTTTTTCATAAGTAGGTTTGGGTGGGTATGAAGTGGGTATGTGTCTTTGAAAATCTAATACCCACTCAATGCTGGTTATCATGGACCAAATCGTACATAAATCATGAGCTGTAGGCGAGGAACATTCTTCTCACCAGTGGGTTTTACACAATGTAAAGTACAAGGCAAAGGTTATCATGAACATGCATAGATCACGAGGTGCAGGAGGGAGGGGGAAGGTTTTTTCATTCACTCTTTAAGAGTGAGGTGAAGGATCTTCACAGATATAAGATGCCCTCCCCCACACACACACACACACACACACACACTATATTGGCTAAATCTTCTTATCGACAATCGCCAATTTGGCTGCATCACAATATTGGAAATTTTTAAAAAATTGAACTGAAGTTAGAATTAATCAAGCTATAGCAAGCAGGTTGAGCGTGACTAATTGCGAGAGTGAACAAGGTAGGTTTCATGTTCACCAACAACAACAATAGTGCAACCAACCTAATGCATTTGTCAACTAGCAAACCTACCTTGTTTTGATGGAAAAGTTGGTGAAGTTGGAACTGGGTATTAAGTACAAGTTTATACTAACACACACACTTTCATTTCACTTCTTGATGTGTCAATGTTGAAGAACCGCACATAAAAAAGAAATGAAATCAAAGTGTATGCCCTAGGTACAATGTACATTGGTAGCTGGTTAGTATCCCACAATCTAATGCCCTCATGTCAAGCATCATTGGAAGAGAACTCAAAGACACCAAATTTGACAATTCCAATAGACTTTCCCAAAATGTGTTCCCTAATCACCTTTTCAAAATCAAGTCAGCTAATAGTTTTAAATAAACAATTTTATGAAAATCACATTTTTGGAATCTAGATTTTCTAAAACTATTCAAAACATGTTACATAAACAATAGTGCAAGATGTAGATGTCTCTTGCATTGCATGTGAACAAGCAAGAAAAGATTGATGGCAAAGCACACAATCTACCCAAAAACCATCATTTGACAAATAACATAAAAAAGGATGTGTTAGTTGTAACATAGTAATAATTGGTTTATTTTTCTTTTCTTGACCATTCTTGAATGCCTATCAATGCTTACCAAGTAAAAAAGCCCCTCTTGCAAAATGCTTTGTCTTTATAGTTGATAGTCTTGTGTGGCATAATTAAAAGGCCCGAACATAACTATTGGACTACATAATGGGTTGTAATTCAAGTGCATATATCTTGCTCAAACCATTTGAGATGCTCAAAAAATTTGATATGGGAAATTGAAAATCAAAAAAGTTTTGCAAGTTTTGGTTTTTCAAAAAATTGGTGAATGAAAAAAAAAAGTTGCTTGAAGGGAAATAAATTGAGGAGTTGGCCCTGTTGCGTATTGACCCAATGATGAAGTGCTTGTCCTAGCTACCTAGGACCAACTTGGAAGCTTCTTGCTTTGTTGCAAACCCTATCAATGTTTTTTAAATTTATTTTCTCTAATGATATCCAATTGAAGTTTGACTATAATCAAACCATGGAAGAAGCAAGATTAACAAATGAAGTTGCAACAAAAGAATAACAATTAGGCACTAACTAACAACTTCTTTTCCCACAACATTGTAAACTTCCATGATCCATATTGCAAATTGAACTAAGTGAAAACACAATGGCAAATAGATCCAAGCATGGAGAACAACATGACAACATAGATTTCATCAAACATCTTGTATAAAATTGGAATAAAGGTGACAATAAGCCATGTTTGAGTTGTTCTAATTGCAATGCAACCTAGGTAATGCCAAACTTTTTGAACAACTTCTACAACATCCTCCAAAGAAGCTAATCCTTACAAGCATAGATTCATGGAATTTCCTATATGAATTAACACCAAACACAAATCTTGTTATTTCATATGAAGTCATAGCAAAGCTCACCATCATAACAAAGTTCATGATCATTATGACATAATTTCCTTCTCACATCAAATTTTTCCCTTATAGAATTACTAATTTTTCACATGTAACCTATTTTCAATATCACGACCTATATCTCAAACCATAGAATTTTTTAAAAAATTCATTAACATGTAGTGTTTATCAAACATCCTTATAGTTAATGGTATTAATAAATTGACCCATGTAGCAACCTCTTCAAAAAAACACAACTTCACACTGAAATTGTAGAAACAAGATATGAATACCAATTTACATTTGAAGAATGAATACTTTCATCACCTGAACATACCTTTCTTTGTTCACTTGATTGTTCCTTTTGCAAAATCCCCAATGTCTAAGGAAGACTTAAATGGATCAAAAGTCACATCCTTGATTCTTATTTTCTCAAAAATATTATCACAAAAGCTTAAGAAAAAAAATTAAATTTAGCTACTTCTCCTTCTTACTAGATCAAGTCACAAAACATGATAAAACTCATTATGAAACTTTTTGTAGGATGATAGGCAAGAAATCAAACTTATATGAATAGGATTGGAATGTGACCTACCATTCACATGTGCTATTTTTTTCATTGGCCTTTGTTGCATAGGTTAAATATGCATACTTGAATAGATGAGTTACAATATTCAACTACAATGTTATATTTATTTACTTCCATGTACAACCATGAAAAGGTTTGTAAGGGCATCACAAACTCACCAACTTCATAGGTTAAGGTATTTAACAATTACCTAGGGGTTGATTAGATTAACTAGAGATTTAAGGATTACCTAAGGGCTTACCTAGGGGTTGTTTAAGCTACCTAAAGATTTTTGAAGTACTCCCTAAAGGCTATTTAGGCTAATCAAAATGGATAGGGGATATTTAAGCTATTTAGGCTATTGAAAGTTTACTATCCTAAGGGCAATTTAAACTATGTATGGTAACTAAATGCTACTTAGGCTATTTGTGTTGTTTAAACATAGGTTGTTTAAGTTACCATGACATATTGCATGTAAGTTTAACCATTTGTGATTATGATATATAATTGTCATTCAAGTTGAACAAGATGCCACATTTTGAACAATCATTTGTGATACATATTACCCATCACAAAAACAAGTAAATTGTCATTTTTCATTGGACTCCACAAATTGTGATTGGTATGAACACATTTTTGTTTTTCATTTTCATCCAAATTAACAATAATTGCAAGTCATAGTGCATTTACATCTTTAAACTATATTGTAATTGAATATGTAATTACAATTTTTTTTTTCCATGGTGCCATGGAGGACAATTAAATTTTTTTTAAAAAAAATGATTGATTTGGACACAAGTCACAAACACATGGGTTGCTATCAATAGTTTTTTTCTAGTGAATTATCATCAAATTTCTACTTTTTGAAAACCATGACTACTACTACAAAGGAAAAAAATGAATTTTTCATTTCAAGTAGCCTAAAACCAACAACAAATTGTTTTTTTGGGGGGAGGGTGTTGCAACTTTTATGTATGTAGGTTGTAGTTTTAAAAGTTTCTTTAAATAATGTTGCCAACCTAATGAAATTTGTTTAAATTTACCTAAAAATACTTGCCACCTTTCCCATTGGGTTTTAGTTCTTTGGTTAACCATAGGAGTTATCTCACTTGTTGTTTTCCATTGCATAGGTGCAATAGGCTAAAAACTTGTAATTAATAAATACTAATAGCTTGACAATCTAGTTAGTTTTAACAACTTTTAATACTTAGGTTATAATTTATGAATTTTAAGGCCACAATGAACAATCACCCATGAGTGCACCATGAAGGATGAATGATAAGTAGTCAAGAAATAAATTTTTTTGTTGAATTCAAGTTCCCTAGCTAACCATGAAGGTTTTATCAACTGTTTTTTTGGTCTACCTACCTACTAACAACGCACAAGCAGGTCATTAGTAGGTAGTTAAAAAAAACAACCCTCACCTATGTATAAACCATCTACTTACCAATTAGTTACCTTTTTTCCTACCTATCTACCTATATATGATGAGACCTATTTCCTACAAAATTGGTTACAAAGGTGCAACCAAATATAACTTAGTTGAGGTTCATTCACAATTGTGTAATAATAGGCATCCAATGGATGGTGCACTAGTGGGTGCTGGTTCATTTTGGGACACATTTCACCTTACAATGACTAATAGTTTGACGAACTGCAATGCATGAGCTGTGAGAGTTGTGAATGATTGTGATTCTAATCTCGGTTTGGTGAAAACATGTAATGCAAAGGGGTTGTTATGACATAATGGAAAGGTGTCCTAAGCCCTCACCTACTTACTAATTGTTTACATGCATTGACCTAGCAATTTGCACCTATAATCCTACCTAGTTTCTTACTTCCTACTTAAATTACCAAGTAGTAATTTGATTATTGTTAACTACAGATTTGATACCATAGTTGCGCCTTCCCATCCCATTGTACTTAAGGCTTCATAAGAAAATCTCTTGGTGTAGTAAATGTATATTCTTTTTTCAAGTTTTTTGAACCTAGTATATTGAACCTAATTATTTCAATTTTATATGAATTCAACTTACTTATCCATTGTTTTCATATCTAAAAAAAATTGGAGGTAGGGCTACATAATTACAGGCTATTCATGAAAATGATGCCATGTATGGACCATTTTGTTGTTATCATCTTCTTTAGTATTTGGTTTGAAGGTTGCATTGCCATTTAAAGGGGCTTTAGGCTCTCTGTTAAATTACTCCAGAAAAGGCTCTTGACACTTAAAATCAAAATTCTTCAACTTCAGTTTTCTAAATAATATCTGAATTTAGATCCTATGAACATCACAACATATGCATATAACTTATAATTCAAAGGTCAAATTGAAATCATTTTTATGTCCATCACATGGAATTTTAAAAAATAAAATTAATGGTACGAGCGACTAAGGACAACTAAATCACATAGTCAAGAATAATGAGAAACAATTGACATTGCCATGGATGAAAATTATAGAAGGATACTAAAAGCCTTTAACTTTCATATTTTTTTATCAAAATGTTTTTCTGACTAAACAGTCTGAGAGCATCTCCACTGAGAGTATGTGAACCTGCAAAAACATCAAAGTTCAGTTAGTTTCTTATTTCCAACCCCACCCATAAAACTAAAACTGGGATTGCAAGTAGGTGGGAGACTACCCGTACTATTAGCAAACCACCTGGACTGATCATTATGATTGACCAATCAAAAACAGGGAGCATCAATCAACACCTGCCATATACGAGTGTTGGGTGGTTCTTGACTTGTATGAGGTTCTAGTTTTATATAAAAAAATTAGAATGGGGTCTGGTTCCGGTTCTGATTTCAAAAAAAAGATGAAACCTTGGGGTCCAGTTCTAGTCTGATTCTTGAAACATAAAATAAAATAAAATAAAATGCAGGTTCCAATTCTTGAACTGAGTTCAGGTTCAATTCCACTTCTACAACAACAAGATCTAGTTTTGAAACTTGAGTTCAATTCCGATTCAATTTTTACTAACCATAACTAGAACCAACAGTTCTAACCAGCCAAACAGGGCAACCACCTTGACATCTGCATATATGTTAATGGGTTGCCTCCACATTGCTATATATGCATTTAATCTTACCGACATTTGAATTGTTTTGAAGCCTAAGTATTATACATAGGTTACTTAGGTGTGTCGGGGCCTTTTGGTGTGCACTTGGTTGAGGGTGGGGCGGGGGCCAGGGATTCGAGCATGTAAGTTTCCAATAGTACTTGGAAGTTGAGAGTCAATTGGAGTGTATTGTGGCATGTGCATTTGTTTGCAGCTGCGGCCATAATGTTCACTACTCGGTGATCTTTTAGTAGGTATGGACAAAAAGAAAAGTGTAAGTACTTTTGTTGTCAGTTGGACAAACTATTGCACAGAGCATCCAACTTTTTGAACACAGAATTCAACTTCAACTCATCTTAAATATCAAAAGGGACACCACATTGCCACCAATGGGCCATACCGGATCTTTGATAACTCTTTGGAGCTTACGCACTATACTAAAAACAATTCAGTTGGTTTCAAGGGAAACTTTGCAGATTGGATGGACATGTAGAGGAAAGTCTCTTAGTGTTTTGGCAATTTGTAGGTCTTTATATATTCGGCATTTTATTATTCTCCTCGTCAAATTGCACTTCAATTCAAAGCCACTAATGATACCTTAAGGGCCCACCCCATCTTTGGTTGAAAATGGAAGCCAAGGAAAATGGAAACAAAGTCCACTACCCTTAAAGTATGTCACGTCTTTTCATCAATGTGGCAATTGTGTGCTTTTTCACTGGGTTACTTATAAGTATAAAAAAAATTATTTAAAAAAAAAAAAACTTTTGGTGGAGTTGGTTTTGGGTGCTTATAATTCATTCTTATATCAATGAGGTTGGATGGGTTCTTTCCAATGGATACCAAGGTCAGATTGTTCTCCAATGGATTGGGCATCAAACATGGAACCCTTGACTCCGGGGCTGTTCTCCAACGGAATTGGCATCAAACATGGAAAATGAGTAGAAATCAAGCTATTAGGGCCAAAAACTTAGAACCGAAAAAGTGAGTGGTTGAAAAAACTGACCATGTAGGCTAAAGCAAGTTATTATAATAATAATGCTTTAAAAGGTATGGAATTTATTGTTAAAGTACCCTCCCCACCCCCCCGCGACTGGACCCCATTTTCACCTTTTTAAAAAAGGTGACACTGGAGACAAAATGAGACGTTGGGATGAAGGAAAACGGTACAGAGGGTACAACAAAAAAAAGGGCGGATCAAAGACCTTAAGTTGCACCTTCCTTTCCCCTCCCAAGTGCTTTTTAAATTAATTATTTATTAAAATTCAAAGTACATCAGCAGACCAGTCCGACAAGCCATGATCCCCCCCCCGGCCCCAAAGTCCTCCCCTCAAGAATTTAATTTAATTTAAAATTTAAAATTTATATATATATATATATATATATATATATATATATATATTTGGTGGGTATCATTTTTCTTCTCGTCTTTGCTTTCTTTCTAAGTTCTATTTGACACACCTTTTTCATGTAACACTCCAACATTTTTCATATTCTTAAGTAAAAAAATTAAAAACCTTTGACATCATTCACAAACAAGCATTGAAACTTAACAAGAAGAGATGAGAGGAAAATGAACCTTTTTCATGTAACACTCCAACATTTTTCTTATTCTAAGTAAAAACAATTTAAAACCTTTGACATCATTCACAAACAAGCATTGAAACTTAACAAGAAGAGAAGAGAGGAAAATGAAGATACATGAAAAGAAGAAGAAACAAGAAGATCGAGGGTTGAGGTTGGTCTTTCAAGTTGATAGGTTTTTTTTTAAAAATGCCTTGAGGCCCAATCAGAACCATTCCATGACAGATTCAATTTGTCTTTTTTCCAGCCTTGACTCCTTGTGAGACTGATTTCAACTATTGTCCCAATAGGAATGCTCGATTTGAGTTCAACCTTGGCCTTGACTCTTAGTGTAAAGTGGGCCTTATGTTGATTCTTTACCAGTATTGGCCAGTTCCTAGGTTCTAAGAGGAACCACCAGGGGCTGGTTATGGTTCCTAAACATTTCAAGAGACCAAATTTGGTTTCATTCCGGTTCTTTTTCTAAGGAACCAAAGTGCAATTTTGGTTTCAACAATTTTAGTTCTAACGTACAAAATAACCCAATAATTTGGAAATACTTAACTTTTTATGTGGTGAAAAAAACATATTACTGATTGAACTTGAACCTTAACAAAAAAAAAAACCCCCGCTAAGAGGACCAATATCAAAAATAACATTAAGCACATCAAGAAAGTAACAACCAAGGTAAGAGGATAAATAAACACGATAAGATATTTGATCAGTGTGAGCCCCCTAGTGGTGTTTTGATTCACATAAGTAAAAATAAGAAATTATGTTTAACACTTGTGGGTTCATAAATGGTTTTTAAAATTCACATAAGAAAAAATAAAATAAAAATATTTCAATTTTAAAAATAAATGATATTGCACATTTGTGGGTTCACAATTGGTTTTTGTTATTTGTACCATAGGACAATCTGTCCTCCATGATCTACCTTTCGTCTAATGGACTCTCAGGTCTTAAAATGGATGTAAAATAATAACCAGTAAACAATTATTCACACACAAATATATATATTGCATAGTTGCAAGCTTACAAGTGCTTTAATAAAAATCCAATAGGTGAAAAAAACAAACGATATTGCACATTTGCAAGTTTGCAAAGTTTTTTTTTATTCACATAGGTGAAAAAAAACAATGATATTAATTTTTTTTGACTCACAAAAAAAAAGAAAATAAATGATATTGCACACTTATGAACTGAACTTGCAACTGATTTTTTCAACTAATGCAAGAGAAAAAAAAGAAATTATATTGCATATTTACGAACACACAAGTGGTTTTTTTATTCACATAGGTGGAAAATATATATATATTACACACTCATAGGTTGTGAAGTGATTTTTTCAATTCACATAGGTGTTAAAATATAACAATATTTCACACTTGTTATCCTATAAGTGTTTTTTGAATTATATAAATTTTAAAAAATTAAAAAATCAACAACTTTGTTATAAAAAAATGATTTAAAAAAAAACACTTACCAAATTACTATAGTGATGAACATCGTCATTATCACAACACCTCAACCACCATCACCACCACTCCAAAGACAAACATTATGAAAATAACAAAACCCCTAAATTAACTTATAAAACACTGTACCGATGATTAAAGCAAGAAAATAGATAATAATAACAACATCATAAAAAGTTGGTAAATAATTTATTCATAAGTAAGAAGGAAAAAATCTGACAAAAAAAAATGTTTGATTTTTTAAAAAATAATGATAATAACAAACAATAAACAAAATCCAAAAATTGATTGGTAAACCAAAAAAAAAAAAAACACAAAACACAAACCAAAAACCACAAAAAAAAACCAAAACCCAAAAAATCAAATTAAAAAATACAAATCGAAAATAAAA
>Ga0116227_10005183_pt1 | contig 27732 bp, 26 predicted proteins | sample S1TSphgellanicum_FD_89693 | JGI IMG/M metagenome (GOLD analysis project Ga0116227, IMG submission 89693) | Host-associated microbial communities from peat moss isolated from Minnesota, USA - S1T2_Fb - Sphagnum magellanicum MG | ecosystem: Host-associated > Plants > Peat moss > Unclassified...
AGAAGATAGGTAGGTGGCTGGGTAGATATATATATAAGTATGGAAGAAGCTAGGTCAATAGGGTAGTTAGGTTAATAGGGTAGTTAGGTGGGAGGGAAGTATGGAGGTCAGGTTTTGGGAAAAAGAGGGGAAAAAAAAAAAGTCGAAGGTGAACAGCCAAAAAAAGGTTGACTGGGGTACAATGTTGGTTAATGCAGGGTCAGGAGGCCGATGAAAAAATGCAGCCCATCCTATGAACAGAACAGTCAACTGGTGCATTGGTGGGTGCTGGTTCACTCTAGTTGTCGGATGGAATGATCCATTCTTTAGAACAGAACAGCAGCAGAACCTTTCAAATTATGAGCCTCTCAGATGTACCCATTAAGTTCCACTTCACCGAGAGGCCTTTGGATCCTGACAAAAGTTGTGTAATCAAAATGAGAAATGAGGAAGAGATATGGTCAGAATTTGTGAAGTACTTACCACGTCTGTTTCCACTAGTTTTTTCATTATCAAACCACATCCCTGAATCATAAGTAGGAGGAAGCCATTGCCATTGCCAGCTTTCCCCTCTCTTCTGTCTGTCCATCACGATCCCTTGCCATGGAATTATTATTCAATAGATCAAATAAGTACATTCCAAACCCATTTGTTGAGTGTTGGCACATACATACTGGGTTCTCTTCTCTTCTTTTCTCTCTCCTCTGCTTTTCATGAGTGTTGTTGACACATATTTCTGTCCATGACATGACTCACATACCTATTGCATGCAACAGTTTTTTGACAGAGAAACTTTGTTCACAAAGAACAAGGGATAATCAGCCACCATGTGATGTCTCTGCTGCTCACTTGTTCTTTTTTGAAACCAGAAAACCAAAGAGACCCTTTGCTCTAAAGAAAGCAGAAAATGAACAATTGGGCTTGGACAATCAGGATACATCCACATTGCACATGCAGGCATCTGCCCATCAATCTGTAGCCCCAACACAAAGTGGAGCAAGTTTTGTCAATTAATCCAAAACCAAAGGACAAATGAGGCAATGCCAAGGCAAAATGTGGTGACCACTTGGGTAACCAGACACTTTTATGAAATTTAATATGTTATGAATTGGAAGCGTGAATCTTCTCTCTGTCCTCATGAAGAGTCAAACAAGTGTCGTCCAGGTCTCTCTCTCTCTCTCTCTCTCTCTCTCTCAAAGAAAGAATCAATGGGTAAGGGTTGGGTAGATGGATCTCTCATCGATGGTTCCCAAAAAATCACAACACAGATTCTGACATTTAGTTGTGGTTCTCCCCCCCCCCAAAAAAAAGCCCTAATCCTGAAGTGCTAGCTCTTTGCCTGTTCTTTCATGAAACTAAAGAGTTCTTTGAATTTTTTCCCGAAAGACCCAAAATAGGAGGTTACTAGCAAAATCAAAGAACCGCCCAACACTGGTCAGGACACCAAAATAAAGTTTCATATTCATTTCACCTTTACCTTAAAGAATCAATGCCGCTCACAACTGTTTAACAGGGGAAGGGACAATGCCACAATGCCATGAGTAGAAGGGAATGATATTGCAGTGTGAAGATCCCTTTTCAAACCAAGAACTGGACAACACTCACACTTCAACCACACAACACTGGTCTGTAGCAGATAAGTAGGTGTCAAGAACCTGCCACCCACAGCGTACTTACTACTTACTTCTCTTATGTTTTTTGTTTTCTAATGCTGAAGATTTCGGTAGTTGCCACACACAGACTGCAATAGCATTTGGGCATGAGCCAAGCCCACCAGTACATACATCCAAATGGGTGAGGAGGGGGGGGGAAGGTGCTGTGATACCTTTAGGCACATAAAGATAAAAGGTGTTTCCTGGCGACACTACTGTCATCAATTCACCACACCCACCTGCCACAACTACACATCTCACAAAACAACTGAAGCTTTTTTGCTAATTACATGCACATAACTCCCTCCACCCATGAATCATGCACAGACAGACATTGCATCAGAGGAGATCAATAGTTTTTTTTGTTCTCGTGAACAAACAAACAGTAATGGCCAAGTAGGAAATCTTTCATCAGTGTACCTTTGAATTTATGGCAGATCAGTGGGTGGCCAAAGGGTGACAACGGTCACATGCTAATTGTGAAGCTTTTTCGGTTTTTAATCCCCCTCAGTTTGGAGCTTTTTTATGTGTACATCGATTCTGCAAAAGCCTACTCCCTTTTGAGTACTTGGTTTGTGTGTGTGTGTGTGTGAGAGAGAGAGAGAGAGAGAGAGAGAGAGAAGACTTGGCACTGAAGCCCTGTGGCATTGCAAACAAGAGCTTCTTTGCCTCTGTCAAGGGTTTAAGGTTTAGGGTTTGCCTTGCACATGCCCATAATGTGGTAAGGTCCGCGGCCTCCTCGATTCTTTTTGTCATAACAAAATCCTGCAAATCTTGTGAAATTGATACCCAAGTTCCTTAACCGATAGCCAATTTTATCCACCCACGTTCTGGCTACTGTCAGATTGGGGATGAAACAGGGATTAAAGGGTCAAACTAGGGCCCAAAGACAAGGTGACTTTACAAGTAGACTCAGGATGGGATATTTGTACTGTTTAGAAGCAACCCAAAATAATTCAGGATTCTTACCATGGTATTAGTGTGGGTGCTGTTCACCCAAGGTCATTTTTGCATTACCTTTTGCTTTTTCACTCAAACAAACCTTTGGACTTTTCAAATAGATTGATGTGTAAAGAAAGGGTTTCTAGTTTCTAACTGACAAAAAGTACTAAAAAATGAGCATTTCTAAAGATGTACATATATTGTTCTTCTGTGCTTTTTGTGCAGATACCATGTGCACCAGGATGTACTCTAAAAGTTTGCCACATATTTGAGGTGTTGCACTACTATACAAGTAAGGATTAGGGGAGGGATAGAGTTGTAATTCTCTAAAGTCTAAGTTCTTCTAACTTGCATTTGGCCACAAAGAAGATAACAAGTTGACTCAAAATATGCTTATTGTGTTTTTTTGTTGAAGTCACCTTGCTTGGGTCAAGAGGAGGAAGTGTTAAATATATATGTCTTATGATCTATCCTATTAAAGTTAACCTCTTTTGGACAACAAATGTGATTAGATGATGATGATGGTGATTAAAGTATGCGGGTCACCATATCTATTGTTTGCAACACATGACATTGGCATTATCGGTTGAGAAACTTGAACTTATCAAAGACATTTGCACACTAGCTTTTACACTACAAAGCCAAAGCCTGCAACATCATCATGGCCTAAAAGTCACCCTTGACAACTTCTTGGGCCAAATTGAGCCTATAATTATTAATATGACATATTTTAGTAGCCCGTGAATAGCTATGGAGGAGAAAAGGTCAAAAAGGTGAGATTCCCTCCCCCCACATCTTAAGAGATGGCTTTCATTGTGATAAGGATCTATGAACTTTGCAACAAGATGATAGGATGAGAAAAACAACATGATAGAACTTTGTAACCACAACATTTGGAATACACGTGTAAATTGGGTCTTTTGCCAACTAGGGTTGGTCGAGTAGTCATTTGGGTGGAACTATTAGTGCTTGTCATTATCTTGTTATAAGTCTTCATTGGTGAAATCAACTACAATCAACCCTTGTCCATCCCAGCTTTTCAAATGCCATAATACTCATTAGATGCATGTCCCTTTATGAAACAAATTATGGAGTATAAAATTGAAGGGTAGAATAATCAATTCCGAAACAAAAAAGGAGAAATTCCTCTCACATGTTCATCCAACTACATCTCAGACAATAGATTGCAATAGATGAATGGTCCTGATCCCGATTGGTTTTGTCCATTTTTAAAGGAAATTTATTGTATTGGTAAACATTAAGAAATTGTGAATGAGACTAAGCCAATTCAATTCATTATGTAAAATATTCCATTCATTGCAACATGATTCCTGGAAAACTAATTGTAAAATATTGATATTAAAAATTTGTCAAAAAAAGATTAATTAATACCATGGCAAAAAATCATCTGAAAATAGCAATATCATCCATATGAGGATCTAACAATTCTTATGAATTTATAAGGATGATTTTTCTTTTAGTCCGAATGGATTTGGGGGCATTAAAGGCCATGAAATTCATATTGAATTGGCCAATGATACACATGCATTTTGAAGGCCTTATAGATATGGTGACATGGAGTGATCTTTGATCCATTGAAAGGTTCAAAAGTTGTGGGAAGTTGGGTTGGTAGAGTTGTATGTGTAGGAGAGTATGTTGCAAGTATAGTGATACTTATTAAGAAAGATGCCTTTTAGCAATTGGACAAAAAGATGAATATGAGGGGATTGTCAACTTGTGAATGATCAAATAAATATGCCATGTCAATAGTAAATGAAATCTTTGATGCCGTTGGATGTGCTAAGGTGTTTAACATTCTTGACTTGTGATTGGGCTATCACAAATTACTTGTCATGGAGGTAGCTAAATAGAAGACAACCTTTTGGGGAATTGATGAACATGGAAAAGATGGATGTATCAATGATAATGATTTTCACCTTTTGGGTTGTTCAAAGTTCCCTTGTAGAATTTCATAAAGTAATGGATTATTCTACCCTAGTTTGGATTTTGCTCAATATAACATAGATAATATCATCATATTTGTTGTTATGATGGAGGAGCATGAAAAACATCTCCAAAAGGTATTTGAACAGTTAAAAAACACATGGATTGAAGTTACATCCAAGAAAATACAAGTTTTTCTATTGATTAGATCGAATATATTGGCCACATGATATATCTTGGAGGCCTAGGGGTTTAGCAAACAACTTGATGGATGCACATCCCATGCCTCACAAACTTTAGGTAAGTCAAGATTTTATGGGATTGGCAAACTATTATCTATAGTCTCTCAACAAATTTAATCTCATTGTCAAGATTCACCAAATTGACAAAGGTGGACTAGGCATGCCAATGGAAATATAAAAAGAAGTAGACATTCTAAAAGCTTCTGAAGCTTAATTGAATTTTACATTCATCTTAAGGTGACCCCGTTAGAAGGTAGTCATCCTAAATACATATGGATTGAAGTATGTTGGGGTCTTGGAACAATGCTCACACAAGTGGATGATGAAGGAAGAGAGTTTGCAGTGGCATCTATTAGCTATTACATACCAATGTTGAATAAAAATCCATGAGCTTTTATGAAAGGGAATGCCTTGTTACAATATGGGCTATACTTCATTTTAAAGATTATTTATATTGCAAAATGTTCACCCTTATTATAAATCAACAACCATTGAAATGGTTGATGGAATTGGAAAAGTTGGTAGGAAAGTTTGCATCATGAGCACTCATGTTGCAAAAGTATGATTTTCAAGTGGTGCGTTGTGCATCTCTTGTTAATTGAAATGTAGGTGGGTTGAGTCTAGATCCAAGCACAAGCCAACAAAATGGTACAAGAGGTGGTTGGTGGCATGATAAGATAAGTGAGGAAATGGTGCTATGTTGGCATGCATTTGCCTTCTTATGCATCTTTGTAAAGGAAGCTTATATCACATCCCTAGCAGAAATCAACATGCTTGCTCAAACCTCATGGGCCCTAAAGATGTGCATGAAGATGCATCAATATTGGATATGTCAACCCAATTTATTGATGGGGAAGAAAGGCTATGTCAAATTTGAAGCACAACCGAAAAAAATGAGAACAAATGAAACATAGATATGACACACCAAAAATATTATCCATACTCTATTACAAGAAAGATGTGTTTAGATTAATACAAGAACTGATGTGAGTTCAACAAGGAATCAAATGATGTGTCAATGGATAACATGCAAACACTACGAAATTATGCCTTGAAATGAAAACCCATCCCATAACTTGTGAGTTCTTTAATCTAAGGAAGCCCATGTACATTCGTTTCCAAGTTGATTAAGGATTGGTCTATGTTCAAATAGTATTTGAATTTATAGTTTATTGATTAATCTGTTGGTTATATGGTTGATAATCAAAAGTCTTCAACCTATACACCCATCATATACACTTTGGCAATAAATTTGTTGAATACCTCAAAAATTTCAAACAAATTTTTTTCAAATATCTTGTTGGGTGCCGCAAACCCAACGACACAAGTGACTTGGCTGCAAACTAAACCTCCCCAAATCGCCTAGCTATGCTTTGGTGCCTGTGCCTTGACTTCTGCAGGTGGGTGTAAGTTTTCTAAGCTAATTGGTTTGGGGAAGCTTGCAGCTCAAGCTGCCCGGTGACCAGCTACTTCTGGAAATGCAATTTCCACTGATTGTAAGCAAATTAGAAGTCATCAATAGTTTTTGCAACCATTTTCTGTGACACTGGCAAAATGAAATAATGTGAGAGATTGGGAACAATTAGATGTCTTTTCTATCAAGCAAAATCTGATTGAATTTTCCTGTGATGCAGCGCTGGTTACCTCTCCATCATCTAGATCTGCTGAACAATTGTTGCTATCACTTCCTGTCATTTGTTTGAAGGTTTACAGCTGGCCATAGAGAGGTAAATTCCTTGGCTGCATGTTTTCTTGGGCTGTACAAAGGACATTGCTCATACCCAACAGTAACAGAAAAAACAGTGGAAAACGGAAACCCTCCAATTGAACATTTGGCCAGGAACCACCAAACAATTTAAGCCAACATTCACTTGTTTTATGCATTTGGTAAAGATGAAGTTTTTGGGGTGAGATACATTGCCTTAACAGTCTCAGCTCTGCTTAGAAGGAGAGCAGCTTCATGAGCTGCCCCTGAATTGCTTGTACTCCTCCCCTGGCCTTGGTTCTGTGTAAGAAGTGCTGCCAAATGTTGTAGGCAAGCAAAAAGTTCTCTTTGGATTTCAGGAATGTTGATGAGCTCTTCCACAACTCCTGGTGGCTGCCACAACGTAACCCACCTATTCATTACCCTCATTCGTTGACAGTTTAAAAAAACCTCTTGTAGGAAGTGGGATCTTTTTCTTTGATGGGCTTTCAAAGGGTTTCAAAGGGCACATGGATGTAGAAAAGCTCAGCTTTGTTATACCTACTATTGATAGCAAGTATCAAACAATCACTGAGCACCAAAGCCATATATCTTCAGAACAAAAGGGCATAATGTGTTTGAGGACCCACTGTGCATATGTGCTTATAAGTACCAAATCAATGCAGATTGGCACTATTCTGATCCATTGCATGGCAAAAATGCACGACACTAAACCTATTTGTTACCAAGTTTTACTGACTGTTCCAAGTAGTGGGTACCTTATCGAGCAGAAACAAACAGTGCCGTAAAACTCGTTCTGCTTCTCTTTTGCCTTCCTCCACACCCTATCAACAAAACAGTTCAGTTTTCTTTTAGTTTCCAATGAGAAATCACATGCTACAGGTCAACATAAACTCCAGAAACAGTCGTTGAGAAATTCTGTACATATGACAGTCTTGTTTTGTACTTTTACTGTTGGAAAACCAGGGCAGAGCTTTCAGCATTCTTGAGACATTTTTTAAGGCTGCATGGTGTCTCTTTATAAGGGTTGTTTCAGTACTCACTCTAGAGAGACTCTTGCAAAAAACCACTGATAAAAAGTTGAGGTACTGACTGCATGAGTGTCTGCAAGCTCTGCTTGTCGTATCTCCACAACAGCCAGGGCATTCAGAGCTCGCACCTGCCACGTCCATGGCACCCCCAAGCCTCTGAATTAGGAGTTTGTCAAACTTTTCTGGGAGTTTCTAGCTTTGAATTTGTTGCCTTTCATTCTGGTGCCACTTACCTCATTCCTCTGCAAGGGATTTCATTTGTCGGTGGTTTGGGGTTGGGGAGGGTTGTTGGGTGGTGAGGGGAAGAGAAGGAACAGTAAGATATCACCATCCTAATTGAGGGCTGCATCCAGAAGTGGGACTCTTGCTACATAAATGGATTACTTTGGCCACTGAAACAATTATCAGCTCTGCTATTGTCAATTATGAAAAAGAAACAAGAAAACTCACAAGGGCCAAGAGAGGGGGAGTGAAAGCTGAAAGGACTTTCGGTCCAATGTTAGCTGCTGTGCTCAAGTTAGCTGTTGCAGCTGCATCAGCAATGACTACTGTATCCAAGGCTTCCTCCCACCTTTGCTCTGCAATTCTGTCCCCATCTCATCCCTGAAATTCATAAACCCACACTGGATACATATTTACAGAAGGTGAAACCCCTGGTGATCAAGCCCAAGAATCCTGTGTAAAGCAATTGAGTCCCTTTCCAAGAAGTTCTTCTGATCTCCACCAAAACGTTGACTAAAAAAAAAATGATTAACCAACCACACCGGATTGATTGACGGAGCATCTCCTGTGCTGTTTCATAATCTGCCATGGCTTCTGCTTTTCCCACAAGCCCCTTCTCCATAATGCCATCAGCACGCTGTGATGTAACCAGTGCTCTCTTGTACAGTGTTGAACCGACCTGTAGTGTACCATGCATTGTTACCAATCAGGCCTGAGATCAACAACAAGATTTTACAGCTCCATTCTAAACCAGGACCATAAGTTAGTGCTGCATATACTGTATTATGGTGTCTTGATATCTTGCAACCTAGATTCTAACAGATTGCAGCTCACAAAGTGCTTACATGTCATAAAACATTTGTTTCCCAAGTGACAGTCACAGGATTTATCTGCATTCTAAAATCTTCTGTACATGACAGTTAAAAAGACAATACTCTTGAAGACATTAGAGGATGCTCATACCAGAATGTGTGAGGGTGAAAGTGCCTTCAGTCGAACTTGTAGACATCTGCATATTGCAGAAAAGTACCCACAAGCCTTAAACCCCAGTATAGTGTTTTATCTTTCACAACTGCCACAGTGAACAGGAAAAAGAGTATAATCTATAATCCAATGCGTTCTCAAGGTGTAGGCTTTAAGGGTAATCCTGATTGTTTCCTTTGCGAGTTGACATCCAAGCAGGCAAGGAGGTTACTGCAACATTGCTGTCAAGAGAGTAAGTAGGTCAATGCAATTGCAACTTGATCTGAGTAAGGGGCAGAAAAAAAATTTAAGAATGAAAGGACACAACGAACTCAGACCGATCAAAAAGCTCCTCTGCTTCATCAAGCTTCCGAAGTGCTTGGAGTGTTGTTGCTAAATTGTCAACAGCCATGATTGTACTTAGGCTATCTGGACCCTACCTCAACCCCAGAAACAATCCACTATACATATTTATGTTGCTTGGATTCATCAGCATACATAACAAATTGTTTGCAGAAGCCAATAGTATCAGCTAGAATCATTGCTCACATTATTCAATACTGCAACAGCTTGGTAGCTCAGAAAGTAGGTTCAATTAAGAGTCAAAAAATTGAAAAACCACTTACCTGCAAAAGTTCTAAAATGTGCAAAATCTTTCTCTGCAAAATTTCGGCTTCTTGCAGTTGACCTGAATGAACCAGTATCTGTGTTTCCAAAAAAAAGAGAATCAAAACCGGTTGTCTGTTTCCCACCTTGTAATCTGAGAGCACCATCACTATCCATGTTAACAAGCACAGAATCAAATCATCAAAAGACACCCTGAAAACACGAGTCAGTCAAAAGACACCAATGAAAGACCAGTCTTTTGATGGGTGCACCCAAGACCAAGTGAAGTGTGTGATCTTATAGCACCAGAGACAAACCAAAGGAAACATGTACCTCAGCAAGCCGACTCATCCGACGCAGAGCTGTCTGTGAATGACCAACACCTCCTTCCTGTACAATAATATTACAGTGATACAAACATCCAACAGATGGTGTAAAAGAGTAAATTGTGAAGGGCCACAACATCAATAGTGAAGCAATAGAGTTCTGTACAAACTGCTGAATATGTAAAAATTGAGTACAGCAATTTATGCTCAGAGATCCCTCACAATACAACACTTGCACTCTCCAGTGTCTGTAACTTCTTCTTGATATCAAGCCCAAAGGGTTTCATACAGAGAACACAAACCTCGAGGATTCGAAGAGAGTCACGAATGAGATGCTCTGCATCAGAAATATTCCCCTGGAGTTGCAACACCTGCAATGAATGATTGATAAAGCTTGTCAAGTCCTCAGGACACCAGAACCTGGCAGGCTTAAGTCTGAGCTAAGAGAAATATATGGTTCAACACAAAAGCTGTGGTAAGCAGATTCCAATAGCTGTTATGATATGGTGAACCTGAACAGTTACAAGCAAAAATATATCTGAGGTTTTCAAAAGTTCCGGCACCCACTGATGCCAGATGGAACATTGTGTTGGCATATTCAGGATGATTGGGTCCAAGTGTTTTCTCCTTAATCTACACAACACAGAAACTGAAATCAAATCATGGCAGCAAATTCAAAAGTACCCAAACCACTATGTGTTCAGCTAGGGAAAGATAGCTATTGAAATTCCTCAAAAGACTCCCTGATAGAGTGGATAAAAAACTAACTTATTCAACAAAATCGATCTCTGGATAGTTCCAAGCATTGTAGGTACGTACCCTCAGCGAACGCTGATGAGTGAAATTGACAGGAAAAACATGTTCCACCCCCCAAACCATCAATACTGTCAACTAGGTAAAAGGAACCACTGTCCGAAACCTTTCAAAAAATTCCAAAAGAAGAGGAAATAGTCACAAAATATGCAAACAAGAATGAGTTGCTCAACAGTGAAGCCAGGAGAAATTTCATGGAAATTTTCAGTTAACCAAACTCAGGATTTTCTGTGTCCCGTCAAAGGAGAATACCTCATAACAAGATCGTGCTTCTTCAAATTTGTGCTGTTGAAGATAAGTGCTTGCCAGATTGTGCAGTGTGAAACCTACACTGTTGAAGATAAGAAGACAACCACTGTTACTACAATTCCACTCAAATAGACCCACCAAAGATGCTTGGCAAACTGTTGGAGGAACTATCCAGTTGAACTCGGAGAAGTGCCCTAACAAAATCATACTCATTCTCAAGGAAAAAAAAGGTTGAAATCAGGATTGATAAAGATTTTCAAGGGTCTTACCTTGGATGCTCAGGGCCTAATGCTTGCTCCAACCTTTGCACAGCCTCAACAAAAAGAGGCTCTGCATTTGCATGCTCTCTCTTCATCCGGTAAAGCTCTGCCTGTTGTTGATCCACACAACATGAGAGATAGACCAAAGCATTATCTGATACCCGAACATAATAATGATGAACAGTAGTCACTACTACCACTGTAGACTGCCAAGAAACTATAAGAATCTGTTTTAATAGAAGCAAGAAAAGATAGTCGCACAATGTACCAAATTGTTGCAGCTAGAGGCAACATGAGGATCTCTATCACCAAATCCCTTCTTTGCCTCCTCCACAGCTCGTACAAAATACTTCTCTGCCTCATCAAGTCGACCCTAGAAATCATATGACCCAATGTTTTCGGAACTTAGCACTCCCAACTTCAAAGAATCACACCCAGCCAAAGAGCTTGAACACACATACTTATTTGCACAATGCCCATAAGAACTAAAGTATTATGCATTTCAACACCTTGAAAGAACAACTGGAATTATGTGGTGGCTGACACCTTGTTCCAAAACTCTGTGTTATTCTGATATAACTAGAAAGATCAGATTATAAACCTTAGAACAAAGATCCCGGGCCATGTCTGTGTAGATGCGCCATCTTGCGGTGTGAGAGTTTGATCGAAGCTCTGCAGGTTGTTCTGGAGACTGTAAACTCTCTTTGACAAGCTGAACCTCCTGTTCAGATGAGTTCACAGATAATGCTGCTGGAATAGAAGAAGAAGGTGTCGGATGCTGCTGTTGCCCTTGTACTTGCTCAGCCATTGTCCATTGAGAAGACCCAGCCAATGTCATAATGCCTGCATGTTATGATGCCAGCAGACACACCATTGGAGCAAGTGCCATCTAGGATTCCCTATACAGATGTGGGTGTTTGGACCACTCAGACAGTTAGCAGCAGCAGCAGTACCGCATGATTCAACATATTCCAAGAATGGTAGAAAAATTGCTCTGTGACAGAAGAAAAAAGATGGTGTGTATTATAGAATTGAGAAATATGGTGTGTGTAATCCACAGAATTGCAAAAGATGGTGGTGTGATCCAGAGCAACAAGGATTGCGAAAAATGAGGGTAAGAATTGCTTATCAGAATAGTACCTGCGATTCCTGACAAAAACATTCTTGAGATCTGCCACCTCTTTGATGCCAACGAGCTTGCCCTATCCTCTTGCACAAAATAGTAACCTTTTTCTGCACATTCATCATCCATTGACAAAATGTTCAAAGGACCCACAACAGTTGTGCTAAAATCCTACAACCCAAACCTCATCCATCAACTCAGATTGCATACAATTTGGAGATGGAGTTTAGAAGACAAAAGGAAAAAAGAGAAGTAAATGATAACATACCAGAAGTGCAGACAACAGTCTTTTGGGTGGTGAGCAATCCAAGCTCTCTCGGAACAGGATTCCTTGCCAAGAGTAGTGAGGGCAATACGGCAGCAGCTGGCATCATGAGCTTCTTTTGCTTTCTCAGCATTTGAAATACTACTGATGATGAGATCCCCATTATTTTTGTTTTCAGAAAACACCAATTTCTACAACAAAGGGCAGGCAGAGAGAGAGAGAGAGAGAGAGAGAGAGAGAGAGAGAGAGAGAGAGAGAGATTGGCAATCCAAACAACAAAAGATCTCGATCTTCTTCTTCTTCTCCCCGGCAAGTTTCAAAACCCCAAAACCCCGTCTCAAAGCAGTAGCCCTAAAACTTCTGAAAAGAGATGATGACTCCGCACCCCCCTCATGGGTGGCTGCAGAGGTGGCTGCAATGGCATCGGGGATTGTATAATCGGTGAGTTTTACACATAATAGAAAGCTTGCAAGATATGTCAAGACTGAACTACATGAGAAGACGATTGAACAAGCTAGCTTTTCCGATAAGTGCAACAACAAACTCAGAAGGGTATTAGGGTTTAGATTCTCAGGTTTGTTCCGGTGCTCAATACTTGTGCCAGTTCATGAGCTCCTGAAAAGGACACAGGCGGATTCATTAACAGATACTTCCAATTGGGTGCAATGCTGAAGTCTTTGTGGGTTTAGGGTTTAGGCTGCTAAAGGTGCTTGTCCTTGTTGCACATGGATGGTTGGTGATGCCAGAAATTTTTGTCTTTCCAATGGTGGGAGTGTTAGCTTCTCATGTGTATATAACCATATGAAGAAATGCCCATATTTTTGGAAGGTGCAGTGGGGTGTGCTGAGAGTAAAGTTCCCAATTGGACAAACCAAATCAAAGTCTTTTGAGGGAGAAGTGTGATTGAAACACTTTCAATGCGCTGTCTGTGCAGAATTTAGGGTGGGGTTAAAGTTCCAGCAGATTTACTATTGGTGCTCCCTTTGCAGATGTCTGGGAGAAAACTGGTTTATAGTCAGGTGCCAAGTTTCTTTGGACAAAAAGTCCAACGGAAAACTCAAATGTGCATGTGGAATGGGAGTGGGTTTGGTGACTCATAAGTTTCCTATCTGTGGCTTACTGAGTACAAGAGTTCCTCCAGTGCATGGGTGGAGAAGATGGAGGAGACAGAGAGTTGGATCCAGAAGGAGGTGGCAATCACATTGTTCAATTGACCTGCATGCAGGGAGATGATTGGCATCTCCCATTGCAGGGTGATTGTGGTAAGGGAAATTTGGCTTCTATGGCAGAATTGCCAATGTTGTCCTCCTGATGATGTTTCTAATGCACTCCTCTGATTTGACATTGTTCAAGGTACTCAAAGTTGCTTGCTTCCCTTTTGGATCAGGGATGGGTTTCCTTGCATCCTTAGACCCATGAAAACATTGATTGACTATCCTAACAATGACCATGAAGTGCACAGGCAGGTGGTTATAAAAATCCACGCTTTTTCTTGTTTCAAATTAGATCACTGGTCTGATCACCACAGCCTAGAGATGAGGATCTCAAATGGACATTTGTCATCAATCAATCATGTTTGTTTTGGTTTGGCTGGAACTGACATGACATTTTATCAGGTTATCTTTGAATGGTTTTGTGCAGTTTCTCCATTGCAATCAAATTGATATACAAGTTCTGTCTTCTGTCTGAGAACTCAAATGTGGAGGATTATGTTAGAGAGTACTTCATTCAAGAACTTGTTTCAGGTATTATGTTTGTACTGTCTCTCTGCATTTGGAGGAATATTTGCTGCACTTCTGAGATAATAATATACACAGTTTTCACAATATTCTCTGTTCATCAACTGTGCAGATTCAAGAATGAATATGCGGGTGTTTGTCTAAAATTGAAGAAAGGAAACAATTGATCACATGAATTATGGCTTCAAAAGAATACTTCACTGGAGGACCCAAGTAAAGTATTGATATGTGTTAAGCTGCCAGTATTTGTCCTCACAATATTCAAGTGTGTGCTATCTAGTACCTTAAATCTATGAATGAGGCTTTTGGAGCAACATAGTTAGTTTGGTCTTGAAGCAGGATGAGATCAAAAATATTTGCTAAAAAAATTATACCTACTAGCATTTTAGAGGGTGTTGATTTGCTTTTACCTGAATGTTGGTGGTAAACTAGTTTTAGTTGACTACAATGTTGCTATAACTATAAGCAAGATCTTAATATTTTGTGAAATTATTTGACACCTCAGTACAGTTTGTTCCTTTTGTGGGTAACATGTAGGGTTGAGTATGGAGGCCAAAGTCAAGAGCATTTTGCCTTTTTTTTTTCCTGTAGTTGCTGAATTGTCTCTACCATTGTCTTCTTCAACTTCTCCTCCTCCTCTCAATCTGCAAATATACGAAGGGGAGGGTTCTTACTAGTGTTGGGCAATTTTTTTTAATTTCTAAAGAATCATTAGTTTTGGTTCTTATAATTTTTCAAAATCAAAGAATCATTGGGTCAATTTTTTTGAAAAAAAATTAGAATAAAAAAATTGCCACTTCTGATTCTTTTGAAAGCCTTAAAAGAATCATTGATTTTCATGCAAAAAATGGTAAAGGACTGACGATTCTTTGGCTAGTTTTTTAACCATTTCATATTTTTTGAAATTTGTGATTATATATCAAACCCGATTTTTTTTTTTTAAAATGAGAACTAATGGGCAAATAAATATATACCCAAGTTGAGGAGTGCTGAAGCATAAATTGATCATTAGGTTTTCATGGCAAGTACTTACAACATAGGGGGTATTCCTTGTTCAAAAATATCCAAAAAGGTGAAAATAGTTTCCTATTCAAGGAATCCATGAAATATAAGTATCATTGCATGATCATGATAACATTTTATTGTCATTTAAATAGTTATGGTCAAATCATGGAAGCATAGATGCCCCATGTTTTGACCATGATGCATTTCTTAAGGTTCAAAGGCAGCAAGGGTTTACAGTTTCTCTTTTTCACTTTTTTTTGCAAACATATTGTGTTGTTGGAAATTTTTTTACCCCAATATTTTGTAAAGAAGATGATCAAGAAAAAAGCTCTCAAGCACCCTTCCTTTTTCCCTGTCCTTCCTTCTTTCCTTAGTTTACAAAACGAAATATCTGAGACCCAAACTTTGAGGGTTTCATTCACCCACCAAAAATTAAATGGGCCATAGTGAACCAGCCCCCATGACTGCACCAGTTGGCTGTTCTGTCCATAAGATGGGCTGGATGATTTACCTCTTTTTCATTCACCTCTTTACCTTACATTAACCAACATTCTACCACAGTCAATCTTTTTTTGGCTGCTGACCTTTGACCATTTTTTTTTTTCATTGCCAATTTTTTCCCAAGCCTGACTTCCATACTACCAGCCTACCTAGGTATTATACTGACCTAAATCTTAGCGCTGCCTACTGATCAACAATTAATCCTTTACTTACCTTGGCAAAACTCTTATCTCCTTTTGGCTAAACCTATATTTCTTGTTGGCTAAACTTATAGTTTTTCTTGGTTAAACTTCTATCTCTTGACAAAATTTATATTTTTTATTGGCTAAATTTCTATCTCTTGAGTAAACCTATATATTTTACTAACTAACTTTTATTTCTTTGTTAAACTTATATTTTTTCTTGACTAAACTTCTATCTCTTGGCTAAACCTATATTTTGTCTTGGTTAAATTTCTATTTCTTGACTAAATTTCTATCTCTTGGCTAAACTTATATATTTTATTAGTTTATTTTTATTTTTTGCCTAAACCTATATTTCTTATTGGCTAAACTTATATCTCTTGGCTAAACCTATATTTCTTCTTGGTTAAATTTATATTTTTTAAGCTAAACTTCTATCTCTTGGTTAAACTTATATTTCTTATTGGTTAAACTTATATTTCTTGGCTAAACTTATATATCTTACTAGCTAAACTTCTCTCTTTTGGCAAAACCTACCTACCCACATGTCATTATATCTACCTATGCACTCGCAAATTATGGACTTCAATTGCAAAAATTATAATGTAAAATGTGGGTATTGCAATTGCGAGAATTTTTTTGGTGGCAATCCTTTACTTCCACTTTGGACCATTTAATGCAAGATGTACTTAAATTTAATTAAGTAATAGACTTGATAAATTTAGAATTAAAAAGATATCAAACATTTATGAATATTTGCACAATTTTTAATACTAATCAAAATCAATCTTAGGTTTGATTTTGGGGGGGAAATTTGGCCAAATTTTCACATACAAATATTTGCAACAAGATGCATTTGATTTCTTTTGAAGGTGAATGAAGAAAGTCTCAAGTTGAAGTGACCACACTAAAGGTAAGATAATAAACTCTTATTTCATTCATTTAATTTTCTCTTTTCATTGTGTTTCAATTTTAATTCATCATGCACTCCTAAAAGATTATTGTGTATGGCATTTGTATATGTTTATATAGTTATTAATTTTTATGACATTTACCATTAAATTTTTAGGTTTATATATTAATTTTTGGGGTAATTAGTTTTAAACTCTAAGGCTAATGCTTCCATTCATTATAATTTTTAATTGGTTAACTTTAAAATTCAAAACATAATTGTTATATATTTTTTAATATTCCATTTGTAGTTTTGTTTGTATAATCATTATGTTGAAAACATTTGTCATTATATTATTTAGGGTTTTAAATTTAAGGTTTAATGAAATGTGTGTTGATTTATTTGAGTTGTGTTTCCATATCAAGATACAACTCTTTTGAGTGTGATATTGTCCTTTAATATCAACGGTATGATTTTTTTCTTAATCATTTATTTATTTATTTTATTTTATTTTTTGGTTCTTAATTTAAGGAAATCAATTTCCTTGGATGGTTTTACTATAATCATCAAATTCCACTAAAAATGTTCCATGTTTGATATATGGATTTAACTTTTTGGCCTCCCATAGATAGTGTGGATTTAGGAACATTATGCCAATATTACATTTTGCCACCCACATATAGTGTGCATCATTAAATTGTTATATGAGTATTGCATTTTGCCCCCACATATAGTGTGCATATTTAAATTATCATGTAGGTATTGCATTTTCCCCCCATATATAGTGTGCATCTTTAAATTGTCATGTAGGTATTGCATTTAAGGCTTCCACATATAGTGTGGATTAGGGTCATAATGTGGGTATTGCATTTTCCCCCATATATAGTGTGCATCTTTAAATTATCACGTAGGTATTGCATTTAGGGCTCCCACATATAGTGTGGATTGGGGTCATAATGTGGGTATTGCATTTAAGGCTCCCACATATAGTGTGGATTAGGGTCATAATGTGGCTATTGCATTTTCCCCTCATATACAATGTGCATTTTAAAATTATCATGTAAGTATTACATTGATTTTTTCCATAAGTTTGTTAACTATCATGTGGGTAATACATTTAGATTATCCATAGATAATATGGATTAAATTTTTTAAATTATGGCCATAGACCATATCATATGTTCTCATTTTTGTTATATGGAATTTGTTTTTTAACCTCATATTCTACCAACTTTAGGTCCTAAATCGATTTCACATTTTGTAGGTATGCATGTGGGTATGGGCCAAAAGATAATCATGGAGACCCAAATCACCATCAATCCATTAAATAGGGTTGTTTAATTCAATTTTTGATTAGGTGATTGTACACACAACCCGAGGTGGCAAAGATAATCTTCTACCATCAACCTCATACACGGGCCAATGGTGAGCCCACACATGATGAACATGACCTTGATTCCATTGCGCAATCATTTTTTTTTGCCCCACGAATGTCACAAGCCCTCAAGGATCACATTTGGACCCAATTGGGTTTAGGTTACACTGTTAAACAAATATATGATAAGCATAAGGCAATATGGTGGGCTAGAATCAATGTAGGAGAATGATGACAAAGGATGATTTCATTAGACAAGAAGACATTGCTTACTTGGATTGTAAATACAAAAAAGGGAGTTAGCATTTACACAAAGTTCCAACCATTTCCCTTTGCACATGGGCATTTAATCATCTAAATGATGTGTTTTATTTTCAAGATCCAAATGAAGAGAATGGGATTCATGTCCCATTCACAATAGGGATACAAACCCCATTTCAATTGCAAGCCATGGTTTCATTAGGTGATAATGGGGCAATCTCAATGGATGCCACCATCGACACCAATGATGTAAAATTTCATTTGTTCACATTGATGGTGTTAGATGCACATTGCACTAGAGTGTTGGTTGCATGGATCATTACAAGCTACCAAACATGCGATGATTTGGTGGAATGGTTAACTCCTTTGAAAACAAAACTTCTAAGGAAGAACCTTAAATCCAAACTTTCATGTTTCATCGTTGATGATGCTCCACAAGAATTAAAGCATTGTGGTGAGTTTTATTTTCATTTTACCTTATTTTGAGCTTTTATGTACATGCAGCCATTTCAAAATTTCATTTCACATTCTCCATTGTAAATGATGTTATTAGTTGAAATGATAATAAATTGGTATTTTATGCATGATTAAAATTGTGTGGGGTGATGATCAAATGCCCATTTACCTTTCCACGTGGCACAATTTAAAGGCTTGGCACTTACATTTGATTGGGAAAATCAAAGATAATGAAGTGCAACGTGCAATATTGGATGACCTTCACACCGTCATGTACATGCCCATTGAACCGAATGAAAGCATTGAAGCTTTCATGACTTGTGGGAGAAACAAGATCATTGAAAACTTCACCCAACATTTATTCAGTGATTCATGGACTTGATATTTTTGGACCTATTATTTATAAGCTAGTACGTGAATTAACTCTCAATCCATTATTGTTGTTGCACCATGTTGTGCATATCCCAAAATATTCACTCTTTGAATTAAGGTAAAAACACCAATGGTGGATTTAGCAATCCCATGTGGGCGTAAAATGCAATACCCACATTAAGACTTTAATCCACACTATATGTGGGAACATTAAATGTAATATTTTCATGACAATTTAAAAATGCAGACTATATGTGGGCGGAAAATGTAATACCCACATTATGATCTTAATCCATACTATATATGGTAGAAGGAAATGCAATACCTGCATGACAATTTATGGATGCACATTATATCTTGTTGTAGATTTGTGGATGGTGGGGTTTTGACAAATGCCACATCCAAACTAAAACACATAAACATCAATTGAGTCTTACCATGGGGCATTGACATGTTAGTTCTCTTTGGAAATAAAAGGTTTTTGAGGTCAACGAATTGATTGGTTAGTGTGGAGATTCACGACAATGGTTATAAGACATTACATGCACATAGCTGAAATGAAGAAATGTAGGTTCATAAAAAATAAGGTTGTGGAACGCATTATGAAAACGAGTGTTGAGAAGGCCACATTGATCCCTCACACTAATGTCACCCATGGGATAGATTACTCGAATGAAATTGGCCATGCATGGATGGTATGAAGCCAACAACATCCAAATATGACATATAAGGTCCCACATCCTTTCACCAAATATGTTTGTTGCACATGCGAATGGGCGTTGTGTGAAAACTTGTGTAAACATCAAGTTGCCAAAATTCTTACATGTACCGATTTCACCAAAGAAAATATCATTCAATATTGTGGGATCTAATTGTGGAGGTTTTGCTGCCATGTTTGCAGACCTTACCTATTTGCACATTTATGATAATGAATTTGATGATGAAAAGGCCTATGAAGATCATTTTGAAAAATCATGGGTTGTTGATATGTGCGAGCTTATGAGACCGGATGACACCTCCCCCAATGTGGAAAAACAGAAAGATCACAACCAACCTTTAAGTTCATCCACCCCCATGGAGAAAAAACTTGCTTGAATGGGTGACATAATGCAAGAAATCATTAATGAAGTCAAAGAAGGTGGGGTTCAATTCATAAACCACACCACATCATTGTTGCGTGTTATTGTAGCAGATGTATGAGGTATTCGCCTTTCCAAGGCAAATAAAATCATGCATCCCGACATGGTATTTCATTACGTCAATGATGGACTTGGTAATTTAGTGCAATGGATGAAGGATTGACATGAGACAATGTTAGAACATGGAAATATCTGTAAGAAGAAGGCTCATGAGTAAAAAAAACACAATTTTTTTTTACCTATCCCCCATTTTAATTTTCCATTACTAAAATGTGCATCATATTACAATTGTGTCAAAAAAAGGTTATTTATGTGTTAATGCGTTGATTTTTGTATCAGTGAACATATAAGGTTTGAAAGTTAAAGTTACATTATTAAGGCTAAATAACACATATCTTCTAAAACTCCTAAACAATAATATTTCACTCAAACGTCATATAAAAGTGAGTATTGCAAGTTAATTGTACAATAATCACCAGGTCAATATGTGGGTAATGTTTACCCATCTTGTTTTTTGTGGCATTTAATTGGTATTACATGCAGGTATTACAAGGTTTAGGGTATATCATAGTTAAAGGTTAACAAACACTAACACAAGTATTACATATAATTCATATCTTTCATGGGTATTAATTATGCTAGATGAAGGTATTGTAAATTCCCTACTCCTTCCAAAGGGGGATTTGACCAGTTAATGTAAGTATTGTCCTACCTTTTTCATTAGGATGATGATTTGCTTTAGTTATATAAATATCATTTGGATATTTTTTATTGCATTTGATCCATTAAATGTAGGTATTGCATTTGGTGGACAAGATCCCCATAAGTTAAACCTAGATGATGAGGGACTAAGTTTTTGCAATACATGCATAATAATTTTTTATTAACCAAAAATGGGCTTTTGGTGAGGGTACACAATATAGATTTATGTAGGTATAATGATAAGCTTACTATGGTAGATTGGTAATATTACATTATAGTAATAAATGCAAAATTACCTTAATGATCACTTTAACACTCACTACAAATGATGTAGGTATTGCAAATTAAGGTTTGGAAAAATTAGGACATGCCCACAATGAATGCTTACACCTAAAAGATGAAAGTATTGATAATTGGTTAATTTTTAAAAATTATGTATCTTTTGGATGTCCTATTGTTTTTATACACTAAATGAAGGTATTGCATTTGGTAAACAAAATGACCTTACCTAACCTTAAATAATGAAGGAATAGGTTTTTGCATTATGAAATCAAGGGGGGTTATATTACATAGATTTACCTAGGTATTGCAATTTGGGATTTAACATAGGGTGATAGGGTATAGTATTACAAATTGAAAACTTTAATCCTCATCATGTAAACATTACAACCTAATGGATGCATAGGTTTAAATTTGAAAAATTAAGCAAACCTATATAATGAACCTTAAAATGTTGAGTTAAAATCTTTGTATGTAACAAAAAATCCTTACATTGACCCTAAATTAAATAAACACAAAAAGAATTCATTGCATAACTTTAATGGTGGAATTTAACAACTTTTTTAGAACTAAGTGTTAAACCTAATTTTGAAATTATTTTTGCATAACCCTAAATTGTGTATAAACTATCAACTTATGTTTTAGACCTAATTTGGGGGGGGACCCCAACTAGTGGGAAGGTTTTTTTATCATTCATACCTTTGTCACAGAGTCACCTTCATTCTCCTCTACTTTAATGAAAAAGAAAAGAAAAATGGGAACCTTGTTAAATATATGTGTGTATGTGAATACATAAATTCACTTAAAAAATATTCCATGAAAATAATATAAATGTTAGGAAAAAGGTTACCTTAAAACAATTAATGACAAAAGGTGGGCTTAATTTCCCTAAACCCAATGTCCCCCTTATTTATTTGAAAAATATATTAGGCAAAAGTTTAGATTAGGGTAATGGAACATGAACATGAGTTGGTTGATATGTGGGTATTGCAATTTGAAACACTTTATGGAGAACCCAACCATAAACAAGAGAAGATTAAAAGTTTGCAATATCTACATAGACAAATTAATTTATGCACCAAGGGGTCCTTTCATGAAAATGGGCAATGTAATTATATAAAAATATTAAATTACATTTTTTCGTTAAGGTTATTGTGCGAGTATTTCATGATAAGGATAATGAAAGTATTGTTTAAATGTTCTAGCATGGCCACAGAATGTGTTAACCCTATTAGATGAAGGTATTGCTCACTTGGTTTATAGTAAATGTAATCCATTCATAATGGATGGGGGTATTGTGTGCAACAAGGCATAAGATTAACCCAAAATCTACAAATCCCAAAATTAGAGGTCAAAATTAAAACAAGTGGAATGATACAAAAATATTCCAATAACCACATTACAAAAAGGATGGTGACAAAAAGATATCATGCTAAGTTAATCTATAATGGCTTGATACAAAATGGTGCATACGTGCATTAAAGCTATATTTATAATTATTCCTCCTCCAAGGATGAAGTAAAGAATGTTTATATTGGTGCAATACTTTGTTATAACTTTTATAATTTTTGCTGCATGGTGATGAGTAAATAGTTAATGATGTTTAAGCGCAAGTCGAATTGCATTTGTAACAAAAGCCTCCTTTGTTGTGCCCCGAAACCTAACACAAGAAAACAAGAAAACAAACTACATTCCAATGTTAATATGTAAAAAATGTTTTTTTTAAAAAAAAAAGTATGGAAATATATCACCCATGAATGATTTCAGAATCGTGATACTTGATATTGCATCCATTTCTTTGACTTGGTTGCATTTATTGGACTCCAATGTCCAATTCCAAACACCTCGTGCAACTTTCAAAGGCTTTGCATAAGCAACTCTGCTTGCCCGAATTATTTCAACAAGGTTCTCGTCCTTTTCAAGGTGCGCCCATGCACTTTGTGGGATGAACCCCACCCCCCATGCTAGAATCCCAATGATGCCCAACAAGATTTCAGAGACTAAAACGTACTAACAAAGGCCATTTAACCTATTCCATTTGTTACATTTGGGTTTGGAGTTCATTCCATTTTAACTTTTTTTTTTTTCACTTGATCAAAAACCTTCCTTCATTCCATTTTTGCCTTACATGTGGGTCGTTCAAGATTCGAACATTCATAGCATGGTGATTTTGTTGCCTTGGTCTCCCAACACAAGTAAATGGATGACTAGATTTGCCTACCTCCATACGAAACCTATGTTTGTTGTCCAAATGCTGACGAAGTACCCATTTAGCTGCATAAACATCGGTGCATCCATTGATCTTACACTTCCACCTTGACCTTTCATGCACCTAATCTGCATTTTCCATTGCATGATTTGGTGGTACTTCTACTTGATCACTTTCATGTGAAACCATCGAAGCCCCTACAAGAACAACGTTCAAAATCAAACCAGAAAATAATCCTTAAGAATGATGAAAATATTACAAACAAGCTAACAATAAAAACTTACAAAATATGAAGGTATTGCAAATAGACCAGCAAGAAAACCCTACACAATATGAAGGTATTGCAAATAAACTAGCAAGAGAACTTTTAAAATATGAAGGTATTACAAACTAGCAAATACACATTAAATACAAGGAGGGCATTGCAAATAGGCTAGCAATTAAAACCTTGAAACAATGAAGATATTGCTTGGAAAAAATTGGGCAAAAAAATACCCTATCCCCATTCTCAAATAGAGAATGAAGATGGGGTTTAGAGTTTGGATTGAGATTTTTTATGTGTAATGTGTTGCATTACACTCTTTTAAACCCTATCATGTGAAATGTATCATCCATCACAAAAAAATTTACTTTTAAGAATAGGAGTGGGATTAAGGTTTACTTTCAAAAGTAGGAGCATAAATGATGATTCTCTGTTCCATTTCAATTTCCTTTTCATTTGCTACAACATTCATTTGTTGATTATCAACAATCACCTTTCCTTGGCATTTAAGTTTCTTTTGGGGATGTGCCATCCAACAATAAAATCATTCAAATCCTTAAACAACAATTAATCCAAAAAAGAAAAACAAAAGTTTGAATCTCCCCAACAATAGCGATTGCCACCACTACCCAAGAACTTCAAACTCCCTTAAACAAAAAATTGTTAACATCATATAAAAAGGGATAATAATTTATTTTTTCCAACTTGCTACAACTTTTTTATACAAAAACAACTTGAAACAAGAAGAATTGCAAATTTAAATGTTCCCAATATCAATAATAATAAATATTGTTCATTATTACACCTTATAAGTTTTATTTTTGATTAAAATTAATTAATATAGTCTAATTATAAAATTTAATTATTGTAATTATATTTTTCATTATAATTGAATTGAATTAATATAAAAATCATAAATTTATATTATTAAATTTATTTTTATTATAATTATTTGGTTATATTGACTAATTATTTACATGAATTCATTATAAATTTATTTTTATAATTGAAAATTTATTAATAATTACATTAAATCTGGGCATGACACGTGGTGCCTTTGTGTACAATAATTTAAAAAAATAGTAGAAGACGATGACAAGCCAAATCCTCGCTCCTCATTGTCTTTTGCACTTGAGGAAAAATATCAAGAGACGATCATGAGTTAGCTTGTCATCATCTTCTGCACCTGAACAAAAACCCAATAGATGACAATGAATTAGGAGCCTCCCAGCTTGTCGTTGTCTTCTGCACTTGAAAAAAAAACCAAGAAATGATGATGAGCCTCTTGGCTTGCTGTCATTTGCTACACCTAAGCTTTGAGTGACCTCCATGAACAAGAAATCATCTTATTCTATAGAGAAAGAAAAATCACTAACATTAGAAAAACTTGTAGAGAAAGTCAAGGCATGAATGAAATTTCTTCTTTAAAGAAGAATAGAGAAAGAAAAAATAAATTAAAGGTTTCTCAGGAGTCCCTGTGCTCCGAATCTTTGCTTTGAATTGCTCATCATCATCATTTTCTACACATGAGGAAAAAAAATCAAGAGATGACAACGAACCTCCCAGCTTGTCATTGTCTTTTGCACTTGAAGAAAAAAAATGTAGAAAATGACAACAAGCCTCCCAACTTGTTGTCATCTTTTGCAACTGAAACAAAACAACCAAAAACAATGACGAACTAGGATTTCAGCTCGTTGTCGTCTTCTATAACTGAAAAAAAATGCAGAAAACGACAACGAGCTAGGAGGCTCGTTGTTGTTTTCTGCAGCTAAAAAGAAAATAATCAAGGATGACGACGAGTTGGGATCTCGGCTCGTTGTCATTTTTTGCAACTAAGGGAAAAAAAACAAAAAAATGACGACCAGCCTTCCAACTTGTCATCGTTTTCTACGACTGAAGAAAAATAATCAAGGATGATAATGAATTGGGATGCTAGCTCGTTGTCATCTTTTGCAAGTGAGGAAAAAAAGTAAAAAACAACGACAAGCCTTTCGACTCATCGTTGTCTTCTACAAGTGAGGAAAAAAACTAAGAGACGATGATGAGTTCGGATGCTTGTTGTTGTTTCCTGTAAATTAAAAAAAACCAACATCAAGGTTTTTCTTCTTGGGTTGCAGAGGACGATGTTGAGCTGGAAGGCTTGTCGTCCTCTTTTAGGTTTTTGTGTGTGTGTTTTTTTTTCTTGAATTGCAAAAGACGATGATAAGTGGGGAGGCTCGTCATTGTCTTTTGCAATGTAAAAAAAAAAATAGAAGACAAGGACGAGGTGCGTTCGTTGTTGTCTTTTGCCCTGGTTTCATTAAAAGAACAGAAGACAACAACAAATGTTGCATTTGTCGTCATCTTCTGTCGTAATCTTGTAAGGACAACAAAAAGTGAAAACGAATGCAACATTTGTAATTCTCTTCTTTGCAAGGGAATAAGAATGAAAAAAAAAACAAAGAAAAAAAAAGGTTAATGTACATTTACTTGCCACAGATGCACTGGTTATCTTTTAGAGGAGCGTTTTTTGCAACACCACTTCAGCAACGTCTTCTACAACATCGCTTCAACATCGTTTCTGCAACATCGTCTTCTCCAGCATTGCTTCAACACTTCCTTTGTAACATTGTCTTTTGTAGCAACACTTCAACACCGCTTCTGCAACATCGTCTTTTGTAGCATTGCTTCAACACCACATTTGTAACATTAACTTCTGCAGCACCGCTTCTACTCTTAAGTGGCGGCAAGGTTTAGGGTTTTTGGTGGGGTAGAAGTAGGTAGTTGGGGTTTGAAATGCTTTGGTAGTCGAATAAATTTTTTTATGGGCAGCCTTGAAGTAAGTGAGGGAAAAAAATGACCCAACCTCAATGCTTGCAATAGATCTAATAATTGGGATGAACTTGAGTTCATCCCAAACAGAACTGGTGCAGTCATGGGGGCTAGGTCACTCCGGCCCCAAAAATGGGTAGATAAAAGGTTCTAAGTTTTATTGTGATTCTAGGTACCATGATAAATGGTTCAATGTGAAAACAATTTCTTTGACTTGTTTACTTTTGGATTCAGTTGGGTCAGATTCCTAATACCTAGATTCGAATCTGCTTATAATTCTAACACTTGTAGAGTCTAAGTACCCACACCACATTGGTGTGATTATCTTAAACAAGAAATTACAATTTAATTTTTTTTTATTATCATTATTTTCAAATCCTTATTCTCATTGCAGCACATTTCCTTTTTTTTTCCTCTGTAAGAAATTTGATTTTAGATTTATTGGAGTTGCTTTTAAGTGTGTCAAATTGTGCGTGAGTGTGTGTGTTTTTTATTCAATATTATAAAATAGCTAAAGTCATGATCATCCATAAGGCAATTTTTAAAAATAAGGTAAAAAATAAATAAATAAATAAATAAAGCATCCTTTTATATTGTTTGCTCCATATTTGTTTCATACAAAAACATGGTTCTAAAATTTGGCAACTAGAAATAACACGTTTTTCACCATGTTCATAAAACTGCCAACAAGATTTCTTTTCCAAATTGTGATATCAAAACCTTCATGATTTTTTGCAGAAACGCAGTAAAATTAGTTGAATTTACATAAGAAATATTTTTCCAAAAACATTTGTAAAGAAAAAAAACCAAAGTTGCCCTCTCACTCCTAAGTAGTAGGTGCAAGATCCATCTTCTTACAAATGTGCATTTACATTTGGTGTTATGGACTCTAGTGTTGAGTGCCTTAACACCATGCTAGCCATTTAGGACTTAAACCTAGTTACCATGAAAAATTTATATTATGCTAACATTCATTTAAGATTAAGCTATCAACCATTTAACAATGCGTGCCACCTAGGATGCCACCTAGATTTTCATTTAACACTGATTTAACATCAAGTGTGAATGCACCATAAGGAGGATATCCATGGATACAAAAAGGTACCCTCTAGATAAACCAGGGAATTTCTTTGAGTGTGTTTCGTGCATAGGGGGTGTCCTAGGTATTACAGTAGGAAGGTTGGTACCCGCGGGGGGGGGGGGTATGACCGCAATCCAATACCAA
>Ga0116227_10005184_pt1 | contig 27717 bp, 19 predicted proteins | sample S1TSphgellanicum_FD_89693 | JGI IMG/M metagenome (GOLD analysis project Ga0116227, IMG submission 89693) | Host-associated microbial communities from peat moss isolated from Minnesota, USA - S1T2_Fb - Sphagnum magellanicum MG | ecosystem: Host-associated > Plants > Peat moss > Unclassified...
GGTGAGTCTTGTGTGTCCAAGTGCCCGTGGCAAGTCCCAACACCAAGGGGTGTCCCGAATGCTAAACTAACCTCGTGGGGTTGGTTTTTGGATGCAGAATCACACAAGCTAAGCTAGTCCCTCTTCCTAGTTTAATCCCGGGGCTCCCAACTCGACCCTCTACCCCTTTCTAGAGTTGGAAGCCGGGAGCGTGCTACCAAGTCCAACTTTCCGCAACTTGACTTTGTGAAACCCTCAAGTGTGTTTCACCCCGTGACTTGGGAGCGCGTCAGGTATAATTTGAGTTAACCTTTAATTAAGTTTTAATTGACTTTTAATTCACTATTAGTAGGAAAGTTTCTTAAGAAGCTTCTTTAGTCGGTGCAGACATGGAAGTTTCTATGGAAGCTTCCTTGATCCAAGTCTTCAATGGGGTATAAATAGGGGTAGTACCTTCCATTACCTTCAGTTTGTTCAACACCAATTTTGGGTACACTTTCTTGTCATAACCATTATTTTCATACGTTATCAGAATAAAGTTTTGATTGAATCATCTTTTAACATATATTTTGTTTTTGCCTTGCGTTTTTATGTTTCTAGTTTTAGATTATATTTAGGCTTGCATTTTTTATGATTTGTTTTTTGTGTTGTGTGCTTAACTTAGTTATTGTTCTTGTACTTTTTCATGGCCATGACATATTAGTTTCAATTCCTCAAGAAAAAGGTTTCATCCTTCTTAGTTAACTGAGTAAGAAAGGTCACTATTGAAAAATAATGGGCAATGAAACCTTGATAAAAGTTGGTAGATCCAAGAAAACATTGGAATAAAAACTAGAATAATTTAATCAACAATGGTATGAACCTTATGAAGATCCATGCAAATGCCATTTCTAGAGATGATGTAACCCAAGAATTCCACTTCAGATTGATGAAATTCACACTTCAATTTGGCTTAAAGTCCAATTTTTTGAAGCTTGTACATGGTGTTCACGGTTCTCCATATTCTTTGAGAAAATGAGGATGTCATCAATGTAATAGACCATGAAATCATCCAAGTACTCATGAAAGGCATCATGCATCAAATGTTAGAAAATAATAAGTGTGTTAATAAGGTCAAATGACATCACAACATATTCAAAATGGCCGGAATACGTTTTGAACGTCATCTTCCATTCATCGCCTTCTCAAATGCACACCAAGTTGTATTCTCCATGTAAATTAATCTTGGTGCACACTTTGGCATGACCAAGCTAGTCCAATAACCCTGAGGTTAGGGGCAAAGATATTGATTCTTGATGGTGAATCAATTTAGTTCATGATCGACACACATTCATAAAGAACCATCTTTCTTTTTGATATAGAGGATAAAGGCATTGATTGAAGGTTTGGAATATCAAATGAACCCTTTTTTGAGGTATTCATGAAATGCTACAAGTTCATTTTGTGACAAATTGTAAATGGGTCCAAATGGAGGTTATGCTCCTTCCACAAGATCAATGGTGCAATCATATGGTTAATGCTTGGGCGAGGTGTTCACATTTTTTTCTCAAACACATCCTTGAATTCTTGGTATTGGGGAGGAATTTCATGTGGATGTGGTTCAACATCTAGTGAGGGAAAAGTGTAAATAAAAAATGCATCTCCTCTTATGGCAACCTTCATGAATTTATTTGCTCCAATGAACATAGGGTTAGGGTACCTAAGTACATTTATACCACCAAGGTCTTTTTTTTGTTTCAAATTTTGCATGCTTTTGACAAGGGTCTCACACTTTAGGGCCTTGTGCTATGGTGTTTCAAAGTGAAGACTCCTTGTATGCTAATCTATTCCTGGATTATGTAGAACAAGTTAAGACAATCCAATGATGATAGGATAATTTGAAGATGAAATGACATTGAAGACAACCTTGTTGGTGTGGGAAGCAATGGTAACATCTAATGGCTTAGTTTCATGTCTGATTAGTCCAGATGAAAAGCTTCTACCATCAATGAATTCAATTGGCATTGGTGTGTTCTTTTCCACTAAAGCCAATGTATATTACTGCATCAGCTCCTTATCCATAAAACAAGTTGATGTGCTAGAATCAAAAAGTGTTCAGGCTTCCATCGTCACAAGCTTAATACATTTGATAATGATTGATACTAAAAAATATGGTGTTAGGTTTGAAGATAGGCTAAGACCATTCTCATTACATGATGCATCAAGGTCTAGTTTCAAAGTTTGTATTGAAACTGGACATGTTCGTTTTCCAACTCCTTTGGTTGTGGATTAATAATAGAGATGGTGCATGTCGCATGTGGTTGATGTTCCTTTGGACATTCATGAGCAACATAACTTGGTTTTTCACAATACAAACAAAGATTATTTGTACATTAATATTGTTTTTTTTGGCTTCGTGAGGGGTTTGAATCTTGTCCTATCAATTTACATGGGGTTGCCCTTTGGCAAGGTTGTTGAAGGTTAAGCTAACATTGTAAGTGGAAAATTCCTTTGTGTTGCCGATGGTGCAAAGTTTTTTTGTGATGTCAATGGTGGTACATGATGCCTTTCTTATCAATGTTCAAAGAGCCTATTGTCACACTGAACAACTTGTGCAATGACTTGTCTTAATGTTGAAGCGTTTGGCAAGGTGAATAATGAGTCCTTCACATCACCTTATAACCCAAATTGGAACTAACTTATGAGTGTTGGTTCACCCCATGAAATATCACAATCCAACTATTGTACCTATGATCAATGCTTAGCATTCTTGTGCCAAAATAATTATTTTTTGAAATTTTAAAAAAATTTCTTTAAAGCATAAAAATGTGTCTTGGTTTTTAGTAATGGGTATCTAAGTGTTTTCTTTTGTGCATCTTGTAAAAAACATAATGGAAATTATTTATGTTTTGTTACCATTTAGTTTAGATTGTCAATTTCAATGTTAGAGGTCATTTCATTTCCATGTGTTGCAATTTCAAACCCATGTAGCATGTAAAGATTTAAGCATTTGTTTTTCAAGACTTTGCATGATTTTGGACCATAGGCATTTTTTGAGTCTTTCATATTAACAAATTTTGAACACTCAACATGGCAACAACAAAAATCAGAATATGATAGACTCCATTTCCAATCAAGTGAACAAGGAAGAGAGGTTGTTTGTTGTAGCTCAAGATTTGCAAGCATTTCAAAAGAGATTAAATTGTAGGTTGAAGAAAAGGCTCAAGAAATGGAAACTACTCTTAAGCCATGGAGGTGACTTGTTGGAAGGCCACGGAAACAATTGCAAGCAACCTTGATTTTTAAAAAGGAAATAAAAAAGGAGAACACTAATGATGCAAAAAGCTCCAAATCATTAAAAAAAGGACATGAAGTACTTACACAAATTAGTTTGCCTTGCATCTTTAACTTCTGATATTTGCAATAGTGAATAAACATCGCAATTTCATTAATGTGCTTCACTATTTGAAGACCTTTCACAAAAAACTTGGTGAAGTTAATGGTCCATATGATAAATTGAATAGAGGTTTTTTCTATGAATGGTTCACCCCAAGAGGGGAAATAAAACCACATCTAAAAAATGCCATAGAGAAAGGGACGGCTTCTATGGCATCAAAGATACATTTTTCAATTTTGGAAACAAAACCAAAATTGAAAAAACTCATTAACATGTTGAAAAACATGTGAACTATTGGACAAGGACTTTTTGCACCCATAGTACAACCAATCATTTGAGGTGTATTTGAAAGCAAAACACCTAAACTCCTAAAAGACTCAACAAAAAGAGGAGGATTTAAAGTGACTTTAGAGTGGACACAATATTTCATGAAGACTCACCTTAATTGGTCTTATAGGGCAATAACTACAGTAGCAAGAAAGTTGCCTCAGACATGGGAGCAAGAAGGCATGGCAATGGCACATAAGGTTGCTTACCTTGTGAAGGTGTATAACATACCAACGTGTCTAATTGTCAACACATATCAAATTGGGCTACACCTTGTACCCACCAAAGGAGATTAGACATGGGAGACAAGAAGGGCTAAACATGTTTAGGTTTTGGGAATTGAAGACAAAAGAAAAATTATTACAATTGTTTCATCTTTAGCAAAAAGGTCATTGTTACCATTGTAAGTTATGTTTTAAGGGGCAACAAATTGTACATTCCCACCCATGAATCATGGAAAAAAATAATGTTCTTCAATCAGTTTCCATCTTACTTATAGTTCCAATCATTGGTCCAATTCGGAAACCACTCAAGCATTTGTTGAACACATCCTCATACCTTATAAGAAGGATCAAATGGAGAAGCTTGCCTTATTAGAAGACTAGAAGATGGTCTGGTCGATTGATTGTTGGTTAGTCCATAAAGTATAGAATTTTTGGATTGGATGAAAATCCCCTAGTGTGCGTGTCAATTTCATCCCAACAAATTGCACGAGTGTACTTTAACCTGTTGATGTTATCCTCCAACACCCATTCAAGCATGCATTCAAAAAAGAGTTTCATTCATGGACTTGTTCAATAATCAAAAGCCAGCTTGAAAGAGGTGAACATGTTAAAGTTGACTTTCGGATGTTAGTTTTGAAACCAAACATTTGTGCACGGCTTTTTTAGGCATGGATTCATGTTAAAAAACATGAGCAAAATGATTTCTAAAGGTTGGGAGAAAATGGGGCTACTAAGGAGCTTCAAGATGGAGTTTTAGCTCCAAGCTATGGAAGTGAACACTACTACACCTCTATTTTCAATCACCTTCAATTCAAAACTTAAACATCAAGAAGAGGAAGATGATCATGACCTTGATCCAAAAGATTCTAGTCTTGAAATCATGTAGAACTGTTTCGATGTTTAGATTTTTGGACCTACTTGTGAGTGAATGTTCCAGTGGTATGTTCTATGTTTCTTGCACATAGGAAAAACAAATGTTAGTGTGAGTTGGTCATCATGTTCCCATTAAGAAACAAATGGACTTTTGACCCATTGGAAAGTTTCACATTGTCTCCTCTTAATGATTAAGAGCTTGCTATTGTCTTCAATTCATCTCTTTCTTGTGGGCACAAATCATCAAATAGCCATTAACAAGTTATGAAAAAAACTAATAAATTGAGTGATATGCTACATATTCATCTCTTCCTATCATCTTGAGCTTTGGCTGCCCATGTTTCTTGACAAGAGGTAGAAGATGTTGAATCAGCACCCACTATTCAAGTTGAGACCATAGTGCTATTGTTTGTGTGCATGCATGTAATGGTGAGTTCAAAGACCAATTGAGTGATTCGAAAGTACGGAAGTAGAGGCCACACGGATATGACTATACTTGAATAGAAAGTCCATGTTGCTAATAGGTTTGGTCCTCTCCATCTTCCTGAATTCAACATGTGATCCATGGTTTATGAGATTGCAAAGGAAATAGAAACCAAGCCTTGCACTTGAAAAAAACAACAACAACAACCAAGTAGAGAATGTGTAGTTCAAAAGATTAAACCTTGGTGTGTTGTTCTTGCTCTTGTTGGGGCACCCATGTTTGTGCTGTTGCAGACATTCCCCTTGTTGTAGCAGGACATGAAAAAAATTCATCCTTGTGAAAAAGATTTTGTAGAAAAAATTCTCATAAGAAAATAAAAACCCCATTGCTGCTGTTAAGAATTAGAGTAAAACACACACAACCACACCATATGTATCCTTTCTTGTGACAAGTGTTAAATCTCCACACAACTTACATATGACCTAACAATGTTCCCACTAGAGTCTGTTTATTCACATGATACTAACTTTTAAAAAACAATTGGGAGCTTTGAAACATTATTATCACAACAAGGGAGTTTCATGTGGTAAGTTTTTCAAGTCCATATATCACCCTTGGATAAACTAAAACAAGTGGCATCCCTTTTGTAATAGCCTTTTAAGCAACCGTGTTTATTAGGAACTTTGACTTTTCATATGAAAATCAAAACTTTCCTAAATGGACTTGCACCCAACTTTCCACTTCAATTAAGTTTCATTACAAAAGAAAAGATCTTAACTTCTAAGCATTAAAACTTGTGAACCTAGTTGGAGTTTGTGCAACATTGAACTAATTGTGTTCAATTGCTTTGAACTAAATTTAGTTTCATAACAACAAACAAAAACAAGGAGATGGTCAATGGGAGAAGCTTTCTCTTTTTCTGTGGCACAATCATAGTTGTTGTAATAGGCTACCTTCCTACTTTTTGACATTACATGGATTTAATTTTATTATACTTTGATGCATGGTTATTTTCCCATTTTTTGGCATTAAATGAATTTAAATTTACTAAATTTTGACACAAAGTAAGAATTAATTTCAAATTTTTTGACTATTTTAATATTGAAATAATTCATGCCAAACATTAGTTGTAAGTGTAGTATTTAAATTCTAATGCATATATTATAGTTGAACATGATCCTTGCCAAAAATATCGTATCTTGATGTTAAATGTGCATTCTTTGTCTAAATTTCCAAAGGTGATATTGAACTTTTAAATAAATGCTTCGAAGTCATTCAACAAAAGTGATTGATGTTCTAATAAATGTGCGAACCAAACAAAGGTTGTGCTTGACAATAAAATGTCAATGAGTCCAACTTGGGCTGGGCTAGTTGGATACCAATGAAGGTGAAATTAGATGACCAAATGCACTTGGTTGACAAAACCTCAAAACTTTGAACATGTGCCATCAAACTTGTCAAATAAGTTGATTTGTGGCTCCTTTAGTTAGAATTGTGTTGAAAAAGCACATCCCAAAAAGGTTGAAGTTTAATTGTTTTACAAATGAGCAACAAATTCTCGAAATTTGTTTGATTTTCTAGTTGAAGATTCCTAAGGACAACAATGGTTTCTTCCATTGATGTAAACATGATTTTGAAACAAAAGGATAACAAGACAAAACAACAAAAATGGGCTTGATGGGAATCTATTCAAATTGTCACAAGCACAAAAATAACCAAGATTACAAGATTTCTTAATTAAGATGAACACAATGGTAGGCCTAATCCCAAATCCAAATTGTGAAACAAGAAAAATAAGAAAAAAAAACGATAAATGTAAAATAATAATTCAATAGGATTTTATTGCAAAAATGAAACCGTAACAAAACAAGGTCGTGACAAAAAAATGTACCCAAAACTCATGTTGAACAAATTAAAGGCAATGGAGAATTCTACTTCTATTTATACCCATTGGGCACCTAGTTCAAGGTTGAAGTTTTTCAACTTCCAATCTACATGTGACTCATGTTCATCTATGTGCACCCATGTGTAAACTAATGAGTGAATTAAAACTCAACTGACAATGAATTAAAATTCAATTAAAAGTGAATTTAAACTTAACTAATAGTGAATTAAAAGTTAATTGGAATGAAATAAAAGTGAATTACAAGTTAATTAAAAATGAATTAAAATTTAACTAGAAGTGAACTAGGATTTAATTAGGAATCAACTAAAAGTCAATTGCAAGTGAATTAAAAATGAATTAAAACTTAATTGGAAATTAACTAAGAGTGAATTGGAACTAAATTAAAAATTAGGTACAAGTTTATTACAAGTCATGGATGAACATTCAAATTAATGTTTTTCTATGGCATTGACATTTGTGACACTTGTCGTAAAATCACTATCAAAACACTATTGTCACAACCCTAACCTTAGGTTCGCGACCAAGGCAAGGGCTTGCGAAGGTACGGACCAAGAGTGAGCTCGGGAGTCACATTTCATACTCCCGAGAGTGCAAGAGAGTGCGAGGGAATGAACCCCCACATTCCCAAATGAGCTCCCATTTTGGGAATTGGAGTCCCAAGTGATTCTTGAATATTCAGAGGGTGATTGTAAGGGTCAAAAATCATTGGATTGAAAAGTTCCTTATATCATTAGAAATATCTTGAAACGTAGATGTCTAAAATGGGTTTGTAGGACCCATTTGGATACTTAAAACATAAGTTATGACCAAAAGAAAAGTTGAGAGTCAAGTTGCCAATTTGATTCCCAACCACAAAAAGTCGGGAATCGCCCCGATTTCCTTGCATGCAGGTGGCGTGCCACATTCTATTAAAAAGATCTCGATAAAGGTTACAACTTTGTTTCAGACCTCATCTTCGAAGGTTTGCACACAAAGTTATGGGCTTCCAAAGTTGCAGGAATTTCAATTTCAAGAATTTCAAGACTCCCACTTGGGAGTCCTAGGACAAAATGCCATTTGGCTGTTGACCCCGTGGCCAGGCACATAATATACTATAAGGGGGAAAGTGGTAGCTTCCCCTAAGTCTGAGCCGTGGTGAGTTTTGTGAATTCGTGTTTGCACGTGGTTTGTCCATGCACCAAAAGTGCTCTAACATGCACTAACCAACTTGTTGTTTAATTTGTGCAGGTCTGTGTGAGTAATTGAGTTGCTTGTCAATCTTCCTAGTCCCCATCTCGGAGATCCAGCATGCCCCTCTACCCCTAAAGTGCTACGAACTAAGGAACGTGCCCCAACTCATTACTCCTCCACAGTTTTCATTTTAGACTTACATTTGAGTATATCAAGGAGGTTGGGAGTGCGTCAACTATTTTGAATGACCATTACATTTATGAAATAATTTATTTGATATATATTTTTTCATTAAATATTCACATACATATTGATTAAAATGGCAGTGATTTTTGGTGATTTGGATGATTAAAACATGTTTTTAAGTGTCTTGAAAAATGATTCAGGATCATGTTTCATTGCACAATTTAATCGAAAAGGGTTCAATAGGACTAGCAATATTTGTTCAAATTGCTTCACATTTTAATCACAAATAAAATAAGGTGATGGCACAAAGTTTTAGTATGATAAATGACCATTTTTTGTGGAATGAATGTTAGAATCTTGGATTTTTTCATTAAAAAATATATTAATAAGGATAATTAAATTAATTTAAAAAATTACAAATATGCATTCTAAAGGTTTGGAAAGAAATATAAAAAATGTGGGTGCAAAAAAAATACATAATTTGATATTTTTAATAAGGTTTTGGCACTCCAGATGAAAGTATGTCATTTTGAAATGCTTGAATAAACCTTCATTCCTTTTTAGTTTATATTTCAAAAAAAATTCAATTAATTTGAATAATTCATTATAACACTTATTGGTTGAAGGCCTAAACATTCATATCTTCCTTTTTTTGTTTAGCATTTTAGAACATTCATTTTGCTACATCTTTGTTTTAAAACTCAAAACATAAAACAAGTGGGTGTCATGATTCTTGTTGTGGTAGCCCAAAATGTGAATGCACTCTTATATCATCCATGAATGAAATGAACAAACTATGATTTGCAAGGGAAAAAAATAAAATAAAAATAAAAACATGATTTCAACAAAAACATTCAATGATATACAACTTTTAAAAAATCATATTGTCATACATCATCATTGTATTCATCCAATGCTAACACACCATCTTGAGAAAAACATATTTTAATTAAGTTACATATGAAAGAAAGATTCACAATTCATATTGCTATAATGGATCATTACCTACAAAATCAAAATTACTTACATTCAGTTCTAACATGTGTATGAGCTAAAGTTACAAAAATCAACTTCATAATCATATAGTTGAAAAAACACAAAGTTTATTTTTAATCCAACAATACAATTCAAATGATCTTTGCTATTACACCAAATGTCAAAAATTATCCTTTAGTGCATATTGTCAACTTTAATCCCGCACAAACATGTGTATGAAACCATTCAATGTGTTTAATCTCATATGTGATCAATGATAACTCTTTATAACATTTATTTAAAAAATTCTCTCACATATGGATGTGCTTGTTGAAATAACACATACCTTTTGCCTTAGGTTTATTGGCCCTGCTTTGTAAGGCATGGATATTGTGTTGAGAATCATTATAGAATATAATAGCTCAAGGGATTTTGCTCCTTAGAAATTAAGTGACATGGTTCATCCTAATTTGATTGTAAAAAGATTCAGATTCACTTTTGACAATTTGTTTTCCATGCCACAAACTCAAATGTGCACCCAACCCCAAGTGACTTTATCACCAATCCATATCTCATAAAACTAAATATGAAACTATTTTTTCCAACGATGGTTATGGCAACCATAAAAAATTAATGTAATTTTTTAAAAATGTGACACAATGTGATTGAAAACATTCAAGTACACATGTCATGAAGAGTCCTTTTTTTTCGGTTTGAAATTTTGCACAGATGTGAAAAATAAATATGAAAATAGAATATTTTATCACTTAAAAAAAGAAAAAGTCATTAGATTTACAAAAAATTGATAACCATGTTGCAACATTTTCCCATTGGTTTAGGTAACACTTTAAAAATATGTTTAGATAGGTTCCAATAATGTCATCATTTAATGTGAGGTCCCTTTTGTGTTCCTTAAAACTAATGTGATGTTTATATATATATATATATATATATATAATTTTTCCCCTAGCTATGAGCAATTTATCATACAATATCAATTGTTGATATTAAATTAATGGTAGGGCCATTGTGTATAACACACCTTGTTAGAAATGGGCAATTGGTATCCCAGAGATTGTTATGCTCACAAAAAACACCATGGCTCAAATAAGCTTTTGTTCTCACATTCAGGTTTTAAAATCTCTAGAATTTTCATACAATTCAATGTAACACAATGTGCTATTGACTTTCAAAATTGTGAACTTTGTTATCAACCTATTTAACCATTACGTCATCATCCAATGTTGATCATCATCATTATTAGGAGTTAACTAGCATTGGACCATGAGTTGAGACTTGGGACTTGAAATTTCAGGCTTTTTATTGTGCATATGTTGTGTCATTGTAGATTCATTTGTAAATTGCAATTCCATGTAATGGGAATTTTTTTCCCTTGCCTTTCACATGATAAGCGTATTTTCATTTTTGTCTTTCATTTGACAAGCACTTTAATTTTTTGCCATTCACTATGACTAGTACATTTTTTATAAGTGCCTTTCATTTGACATGCAATAATTGTTTTTGCCTTTCTTTGCCCATCAAAATGTGTGTAATGGGCACTACTAATAGACATGAATTCCTACCCTTCTTACATGTGAGGTTCCTGAAAAATTGAGAAACCTTTCACAGATGAAAGTTGTTACAAAATTTGTGTATGACCATTTTAATGTATTTCAATATGAGTGATATTTGCAAGTTTTGAATCCTTGCAAGAGATTCATCAATCTCACATCTTTCCTCAACTAATTTGGCAGAAGGAAGTGTGGCAATTTCAAAATGCCTACTTAATATCTAGGAATGATAGTTATTCCCACATCATGTCTCTGAAGTCTCTCATCTTTGGTGTTATAAAAATTTGCACCATCACAATGAGTTGCATATATTATTGCAATATGTGTGGTATTACATTCTTGTCAAATCCTTGCAAGAAATCGATCAACTGTATTTGCAACTGTTGCCATTGAGGTGAAAGAGTAGTGGCATGTGCACTAAAGAATCAGCAGTAGGCATGATGATGATGATGATGAAGATGAAACCCAGATGCAACAGCCCAGTGTTAGACTTGCTTCAGTGGTTCACAAATAAAATCATCGTCGTCAGGACTAGACTTCAAGAAGTCTGCAGAGCTCAATCGTGTAGACTCCTCAATTTACAAAACATTGAGCAAATGATCTTTAAGACAGAGATTTTGTACTAGACTGAATACAAAGAAACTTCAGACTGGTTTTTGGACATCTTTCCAAGTTGGGGGATCACCAGTGTGTTTTACAGCTGAATTGATTTGCTTTCTGAAGAATGTCAGCTAAGTATGCACTCCAGCTTGAAGAGCTTTGCACCTCAATTCGAACTTGAGAAATTGCCATAATGTTGTTGTGCAACAATGGAACAGTAATCAAAAGAGTGCATCTGAAATTGCACCCCAAAAAATGATGTAAAACTGATGAGATCACATGTGTCATGACATGTGTTTGGTTCAAGTGTGTAAATTCATAGAAGCTGTCCAAAGGAGGGATCATCCTGGGATGGGATCCTGAGGAGAGAGGCTGAGCTTCAGCTGAAGACAAGAACCTGGGACAGATGGGGACAGAGGAGTGTCAGCTGTTGGAGATCCTGGAGGAATGGATGGGGAGAGAGAAGCATCTGAAATCTTTTGAGAAAAGAGCTGAGATCTGCAGGTGTGTCTCCAAGAGATTCAAGGTGCCTAAACCCTAAACCCTAGTCCACTGTCTAGAGATTGGTGCTTACAACTCTCTTGAATGCAAGTGTACAAGGCCAGGCAGGATTTTAAGGTTTGAAGAGAGAAGGCTTGCAAGCATCTGTTGCCGCAGAGATGATTTCAGAGCAGCTTAGCTACTGGCAAGAATATCTTGAGACAATTGACCAGAGTGGGATTTCTTGCAATGGGCAATTGCACCTTGAACTGAGCTGTGAAGCTCGGACATTGTGGTGGTGCTGCTACGATTGCTGCTGCTGTTGTTGTTGCTGCTTCTCCTGGGACTGCTGCTGCTGTTGCCAGCCGCCATGACCTTGGGGCTGCTCATCTTCACCACCTTGAGACTACCCATGCTCATTTTGTTGCTAAACTTGGGACTGCTGGTGGCAGAGAGAAAACCTGCTCGTTCTACTGCGGTTGGAAAGGAATGTCTTGAACCCATGCTGCTGCTGTTGTGATGATGATGATGATGATGATGATGAGGAATCCTTGGACTGATACGAGATATCGTCAGTCCAGCTGCGGAAGCTCCAGCTCCTGCCGATGTGGTGGACTTCGGGCGAGGAACTGCTGCCGGAGTCATCGTCATCCTTGTCGTCTCGATGGCTGGCATGGACTTTGGACGCACAGAGTCTTCGTCAGCGGAGGAGGAGGAGGAGGTCGAGGAGGAGATCGAGGAGGAAGAGGAGGAGGAGGAGGAGGGCACTGCTGCAGTATGCTGCAACTCGCGGGGAGCCGGCTTGCCAGGACTTGTGATCTTTCGTCCCGAGTTATATGGCAGCTTCGACAGGATCTTCATGTACTGCAGCCAGCGTTCTCGCATCTTGGACAGATTGCCTTGAAGAATGGTGCCCCCGCGACCGTCTGAAACCAGTGTGTCATCAAAGGTCGTCGGAAACTGCTGCAAGCTGCAGTTGCTGCTATAAACAGCAGTACCGTAACCTCCTCCTGTGGCAGCAGCAGCAGCAGTTGTCGGCCACCTTCGATTCTTGAACTCTGCATTGGTAGACAACGATGACTCTTTGATCCGTTGCTGCATCCCGGGAGCTGCAGCTCTGCTGCAACCAGAAGAAGCTGCAAATGTCCTGGTACCCTTACAGCTTCTCGACGATGACGACGACGACGTTGTTTCTGCCGTGTACGAACGTCTCATAGGCGTTGGTGATTTAAGTGTGCGAGCTGCTTCCGCAAGTTGTTGTTCCGAGCCGCAACTGGAGAGTCTGAGAGCTCGCTGCAAATTGGGATTTGCAGCTGTAGCATTCGAGGCATGGCTAATCTCGAAAGATTGGATGGGTCGGGGGTGGTGCAGCAGCTGCTCCGGCTGCGTGCAGGTGAGATTCTCATGCAGCTTGTAGGCACTAGCTGGTTTTGGCGTCTTCTTCTTGGATCCGAACAGAGCCCTGAGTTTCGATGGGAATCGAAGCCACGAATTCGGGTCACCGGGGGTCGACGCGAGCTGTGTGCAGGAAAGCTCTCGACCGGTACAGTTCAAGTGGCCATCATCAGAAGAGTTTGCCTCCTCCTCCTCCTCCTCCTCCTCCTTCAGCTGCTCTTTTCTCGATTCTTGCAGATCTAGTGACGTTGTCACAGATCTAGTCGACTGCTGCAGATCTTTGCTGCTGCAGTTGATGACAACACTAGTATTATGATCCTGTGAGGCGCTGCTCCTATTAGAAGAATGCCATGAGGAGCTAGTGCAGCAGCTTATGCTTTCGCTTAGTACTGTGTACCGGGTGAGCTCACCAGACTCACAAGAAGTGCAACTCTGCGATCGGAAACTCGAGCTCAAGCTGGAAGAAGATTCCAGCTGCTGCTGCTGCTGCTGCTGCTCCATGATCGTCAGCAGCTCCACCGCCGGCGGCTCAACAACGTACTGCAGCTTGGAGCATGTTGTTGCAGGTTGGAAAGTATGCATATGACGACTGCTGGAAGCTGCAGAGTACTGCAGTTTGGCCACGATCACTGCTGCAGCCGCTGCATGATCCGACCCCGCAGTACCAGTCCTTCTGGAAAGGACATATCTAGTGTGAATCTCGTCCGGGCATCCCGCCTGCATCGACCCAATATCCTCCACGTGAGCTTGCTCATTTACGTCCTCATCACTAGACTTCATGTCTCTCTGATCTTCTTCTTCTTCTCCTTCTCCTTCTGATCTTGGTCTCGCTTGATCTCCTTTGCAATTGTCACCAAGTACAACCCCAGCAGATCTAACTACCTAGAGACGGTGCAGCAGCTGCTGCACACATCCATTTCTCCAAGCTGATCAACAAACAAGGATATGCCAAGAAGAAAGAACAAGAAGAAGCTCAGAATGGACCTCCTACTATGCATGCCGGAGATTGCAGCAGTTGGGAGGAGCTGTTCAAGAGATCTTTAGAAGAAAAAAACTGCCACAATCTAGAATTTGCAGCTTATAGTTCTTTCTTTCTTTCATTCACTGCTGCTGCAGGCAACTAGCTTGCTAGCTACTGCAGACTAGCTAGTACTGGGATCTAGTGATGGTTGGCTCAGAGCTGCACCTCAAGAACTTGCTTTTGTTTTCTGACTTCATCTAGTCTAGCTGATTGACTAGCCTGTCCAGTCCAGCACAAGGTGATCCACTAGAATGGCAGTAGAGCTGGGATCACTGCTACAAAATGTGGGTGTAATCCATTAGTCCTTCTTCATTAGACCAGGGAATTCACTATTCCTCCAATAGGTCCTGTTCCTTGTGAATAATAAATTCACTCCAAATCCAGTAAAATCGCTTAACATATGGAGACACCTTTTGTTGGCTGCATTCCTGTTCCTTGCTATTAGTGAATTCACTCAAAATTTAATAAAATCACTTAACGAATAAAAACATTTTTTATTCACTGCAAACAAGAGAATGTGAATTTAAGTCTTGTTTATTATGACTAGTGAATTCACTCAAAATTAAGTGAAATCATTTAACTTAAAAAACACCACCTTTTATTGTGCTGACTGTACACAAATTATATCCTAACAAGAACAAAAAATAACAATACAAACAAGAGAATGTGAATTTTTCTCACACAAAAGGCCCATGACTAATCATGTCATAACTCATAACTTAATTGCCATTTCCATAACTTCACATGACACTTTGACATTAAAGCTCTAATTCCACCTAGAATGCTAAGTGAGTGTGAAATCAATGTTAGGAAAGGCAATTTTTTTTTCCCTTTTTTGGGTTGCATTCATTTGAAGAATGTTAACTAACATCAAATCAAATCCTAGATGGAATTTTACATAGCACACAATGTTAAATCAATATTAAGTAGATGTTCACTAACATTCATCATAATGATCTAAATCCATCAAAGTAATTTATTTATTAAAAAAAAATTAATTTAACATTAGCTTAACTACGAATAGAAACCAAAAAAATTAACTAACACTTAAATTAGTGCTACTTCATTGTGTAAGCCTTAACACTATGTGTGATTCTAACTTAAATTAGTCAAATGATTAGATAATTAAATTATAATTTAATATAATATATGTTACAATAAACACAACATATTGTACATTGTAATTGATGACATCACACATACTTTATCTTCCCCTATGTGTTGTGAGTTGGGACTTTTTGTGCAAGGAAAATCACATTCTATTGTAATGTAGCTAGTTGAACTACAAATCAACAACAATTTAAATTACTTGCTTCATTCCATGACTTTGTCCAGCTCTTGTAAAAGCTCTGCTACAATGACATGAATTATGTGTGTAAAATATCGCACAAGAGAACACTTGGATTATTGAAGTTGAGAGCAAAAAGAAGAAGAAAACCAATGACTTATTGCAGCTTATATGACATGATAGAAAATATAATATTGACACAATAATCAACACTACACTAGAGACATGTCATAAACCATTTCAAGAAAAAAAAAACAAAAAAATTAGTCACAAAATGGCTTTGCCATTTAAATGACATCCATAAGAATGATAAACATTCAAATAGATTAAATTGGAAACACATGGTGGTTAGCATGGTGAAACCCAAGTACATCCTTTAGTTATGCCAAAAATGTAATATGGAATGGTCAAGCCCATGGCCATTATGTTGGGTAAGGCATGAGACAAGACATTAGGATGAACTTGGTGACCTACAGAATCGCACAATGGGCAAGGGTGACATAATTCCATGACATTAAGGTCTAGGATGATCACAGGTGCAACAATTTAAAAAAAGTAAAAGAAAAATTCATTCATGCTCGATAGAGATTTTGGTCACTTTTACAAGAAGTATGATCATCAACAGAAGATTATGTCATATAATGTGGTCAAGAAGAATGACATAATCTGCCACCCAAGACCTTAATGTATTTCTTTAGCGAACTCCACATGACCCTAGAATGTAGGTATACCAAACTTTGGTCCATTTTTGTGTGCATCACAATGTTTTCAGGGCAGTAGAATATTGATGAGAAAACAGTGAGTCCACTCTGAATTTGTTGAGCTCTGACAATGTAGGCAAGGAGCACCTTCTATAATTATAGGCTATAGCGCCGACTAAGCGACCTGCCGCACTAATATGTAGTGTAGTACAGCTAGCTGCTGCTTCTTTTTCTTTTTCTTCTTCTATCTTTCTTCTTTGCCACTCTGAATTCCTTTCTGCCAGGAGCTGCAGGTGCTTACGCATTCTTCTGCACCCTAGCAGCTGAAACCGTCGGAATTCAACCAATAAGTTTGCTCCCAATTTGTTCTGCAGTGCACTCATGGATTGATTCCTCCCATTCTATATATGTAATCAGCTGCTCCGGACTCGGGCTTGAGGCAGCAGCTAGCAACAGTATGAATTTCATTCCTGATCCATTCCAAGTTTGTTTCTTGCAATAAACAAAGTGCACAAGCAATGTGCTTGAGAGAACCCTGTCTGTAAAAATAGCTATTTATTACTCATGGAATTGTTACTTCACTCAAGACAACTAAGAAAAACAAATTCAGACCATCAAATCCAGCAAATCCCATTGGCCTGAAAAATGCCTGAAAAACAAAATCTTCACACCTGCACGCAATCTAAATCTTCACGCCTACTGCACACAACCTTATTCTGCTGAACATCGATCGAAAATAACGATCCCTTTCTACCATTTCCATTGGTCCTCCAAAATTCTCATAACCCTATTAAAACCTATGACACATTTCATTGTTTAGGTTCACTCGAAATAACTAAACAGCTTAATAATAGCTAATTAAAATCCTTACATAATTTTACTAGATACATGAATTTTTAATTTTAAGCTTCAGTTTGAAAGCAAAGATTTCAAAAGGTATGTGAAAAAGAAAATTAAAAAAATTGATAAAGAAGACAAAGATTTTGAAAATATATTTCAAAAATAGTTGTGAAGGTTTTGCCTTTTTCATGTATGTGGGTAGGGAGAGGAGTGAGCTAGTTATTTTAGCCAATGGCATAAACAGATATACACGACAATGAGAAGAATTATGTGAACAATTTGAAACCATATTAGACTCTAGATAAATCCAGATGTATGTTAATTGGTTATTTTTGTTTGAGTGATGTGTGATTTGAACTACGAAATGTCTTGTAAGGTTAAATTTTAATCTTATAGAAAGCTCATGAGGATGGTAATGCAATATTGGATCTGTACAGTATCTCTAGCAGTGCAGAAAATAAATGAATGAAAAATATGGGGCAAGGGAACAAGAAGGGGAACAAAAAAGGGATCGAAATCCAAACAAGAAATAACACCCAAAATCGCAAAACGCACAATGGAGAGCCCTAAGAGAAAAAAAACCAAGTAATCTAAGACCTAAACCCATCACTAATAGCACGAAGCAAAGCAAGTCATGCAAGGAGATGGACCAAAAAAACTAGGAAAAAGAACACCAAGTTTAGAAGAGGCCTCTCCTACTACTCCAACAGGGGAAGTGCCTAAGCCCTAATAACTAAACCCTAAACCCTACTAGTGCAATTTGAGGCGCCTTATGACTCAATTGAGGATGAAGCAGCAACTCAATTGATGTGAGTATTTATGCCAGCACGAAGGTGCTAGTTCTTTAGAGGCACCATAAAATATTGTCCTGCATGTCCCCTGTCAAATTTAGTATGAACTTTTAAATAGATTGATATTAATTATGTGAATTTGACAATTGAATGTGAGAATATGATAATTTGAGTATATGAAAAAGTTATGTAAAATATTATAAATTTTCATATTATTATTTTGCATGGTATCTAATTATTTTAATTATTTTTTAAAATGCCAACATAAATTTTTAAATAAAAAAATCTGTAAATATAATAAGTGAATATCATGATAAAAAAGAAATGGCCTGGTGTTCACATGTTTGGCAGGTGTAGAAAATGACTTTGTTAATATGAGGTGCTCAAATTTGCTATTGGTTTGATCAGTATTATGGCCATTGAATAGTTCATCAAAAATTAGATATGAAATTTATGAAGTTAAATTTGGGACAATATGGATGAGTTGAATTACCAAAATCTTAACAATTGTCACCCATGAGTCCCATTGTCCCTTAATGAAAAAAAAAAAAATCTACCAAGAAGGCAAGTAAGACGATAGTCAACAACACTATTAGGCAAGGTATTAGCCCAGGTGACAAATAGTTTTAGAAACAAAGTGTCAACCTAATAAGAAGGCTCAACATGCCCTCAAGAAGGCCTAGTTTGTTTCTTGGTTTGGGACAAGGAGATGAAGGGCAGGAGAGATTCAATCACTCTTTAGTCACTTTCAGCATTAGAAGTTCAATGGGTCTAACCAACCTTTCATTAAGGTCCTTAGAGTTGTTTACTGACCTCCAATTGGGTTTGAAATGAGTACCATAAAGCCTTCCCAAAATAAGGGGTGGTCCAAAAAAAATCCAGCGATCTTGTGAACACATATTATCTTTCCATGTGCAATATTGAAATGCATCTTATAATAATTGAACATGCTAAACTTCATACACAAATAGTATCCCTAGCATATTACCTAACAAGGGATGTGTCACACTGTGGCCTTGCCATTTACATTAAAAAGTATCTTAAGGCAAAAAGAAGAATTATATGGAAATTCAAACATTTCACCATGCAAAAATATAATCTTCCAGAAAATCCTCTAAAAGAAACCAAAATCCTTCAAGATATTAGAACTCTATAACTAATCTCAAGTTTCAACACAAGCCAAAATATCATCTTTCAAATTTAATCCTCATATAAAAATAGACCTATTATTATTACCTAGGGGCCAAAATCCCTTAAGCTACTATACTCTATAATGAATCTAAACACAATGTCCTCACCTTGATAGACAAGGCCAACAAATGTGAACTTTATTCCAAACATCTCCATTTATATAACAATGAAAACATGTGCGCATATAGAATGATTTGCCTTTTCAAAAAGTAAAAAAATGGGTGTTGACTATGAGCAATGATTCTTCCCCATTGCCAAACGCAAAAGAGGCAAAGGTACAAACAAGCAGAATGTTTTGACATTATAGAGCCACTAACAATTTTTGAAACCCACAAACTTAACAAACACCAAAATCCCGTCTCTGAATGGAATGTTTAAAACCCCAACCATATTGAATTTTAAGAACCCAATCATTTGATAATTCTAGAGTTTACAAACTGGGCAATCTGTGCTAACATGCCATCTTTTGATCAATGAACTTGTTCAGATGTTTTGCTCACGTCCCATGGGTGTTTAGAAGCAACCCAAAAACATTAAGGATTTTTGCCATGATATCAGAGTGAGATGGAGCTGGTTCATCCAAGGCATCATCAGGTGTTAATAGCTAAAAACTAAAAACTAAAAACAGCAAGAGAGGGCCGCACAAGCTAATATTTACATACAGCAGCAAAGTATTAATGGTTTGTGCACAAATGTGGTCAACAAGCAAGCAAGCATGACCTGACCATTTTGTTTTGCCTCCTTGTTTTTTTCTGAATTCGTAACAGCTATAGAAATTAAGAAGAGAAAGAAAAAGAACATAAAAAATACTATAACCCACTAACATGATTCAGTTAATCAGCAGCACAAACTCCAATCAAAGAACCCTATTATATACTTGTTTGAAGCGTGCCAAGTGCATGGGAGATAATTTAAGCAAATCCTTCTCCTCAATTTAGCAACATTGATGAAAGGCACCAGCCACTCGCAGGGTCATGACAGATCAAGAGAAGCCAAAGAACAGAAGCCACGCATTCTGGACATTGTCATCTGCATGATGCATGATGAATCGATGATATAAATAAATAAGATCGGGACTTTCTCTTTTTGTCTTTTGCTCTAGTTACATCAGTCTGCGTCCCCTTCTCTCAGTTTCTTCTCTTTTGTCCTTGGGCTACTGTTTTTTTTTAAAGGAAATTTTGTGTGTTATATTGAGCCAAAGTGGCAATGATCAACAGGAACATTGAGCCAAATTTGGTTAATCACAAGCTAAAATATGATAGATAGTAAATCTTGCTGCTCTCCAGTATTAATGGTCCATTTTGCAATGGTCATTTTAACTCCTTTAAATTTTATTTTTAAAAAAAACTCCATTTGTGTATTTGGAGAGTGACTGATAGTGACTGTTATTTGTCCAGATGTGAAGACATAAATGGTCTTGTTTTGGCTACCTACTTGAACCATGTATAGAAACTTGGGTGTTTTTTCTTTAAAATTTTGGTTGAGCTCTGGCTATTGAGAATCTCCACCCACCCACACACACACCCCCACACACACAAAGCACATGATTGTAGTACTTTAGATGATAGGTTTAACAGTTCAAGAGAACCAACTTGACATATTAAGATTCTTTATGGAATTAAAATATTTTTTATGATAATGTATTTAGGCTAACTCATCTCTCAATGGAAGAAGTTCATGAATGAAGATTGCCAATATCATCCAACATCAACATTGGCTAGCATAATCATTGCTAGCATTGGCCAACATGATAACCCATGGAGCATTTCATTTTTTCAAAGTCCACCTTTCATCGATAGATGAAAATCATCCAGCATCATTGACTTTTCAACCGTAATAAATATTTTTAAAATCTCGTGATTGGTAGGCCTTAAGAAACTTCCATTAAAAGTTCTTTCAACAAGGTCTCAAAATAAGTATGGGTTTAGGATTTTAGAGTTGCAATCATTACATTCAATATGTTCAACACCAATCTAAAATACAACTTTATGCTTTAACCTAATTTATTTGTTTCATGTTTTCAACATTTTCTTGTTCTGAATAAAATTATATTTCACTATTTTAAAAAAATTCTATAACCTTGTTTTGATTATCGTATTTGATGGTTGGACTTCAATTTAAACTTACCCTTCTTCTATCTTCATTTTAGTGTCCTTCATAAGCTTCTTGATCATGGTAGTGTTGCTACCTATGACAATAAATTGGTTTGTGAACAATTTGAGGGTTGAAAGTTTAAGGTTTCAATATACAAATTCAATTGGCTTGTGATTTCCATGTGAGATGGGTTCTCATTTTCAACAAGCTTGGAGAAAACGAAACCCTAATAATTTAGGTCCAAAAAATATCATGATTGCTAACCATATTAGCTTGCAATTTGCACCAAAAGCATGGATGCACTTATGCATATTTTACATGTAATTTATTTACTCATAATAATAAGTCTTGGTTCAAAATTTTCAATTCCTCAAAATAAGTATTTCCTCATCCAAATTGATTATTTTTCTTTTGCACAAAAAAAAGCTTTCCATGTCTACATACATATTCCGACAAGAAAATTTCTAATTTTTTACAAAAAGAATGATACACATACCAACCAGTAGTTGATCAATGTGTAATGACTCCACCCTTTATTGTAGTTTCAAACCAATGTTGGGAAATTATCAAGAATTGGGTGAGAAATGTCTTGGTTTTCAAATTAATGCTCACCCTAAATACTTTAGCTATCATTAGGTCCATATTTGGGATTGAAAATTGGGGTTCAACCCTAATTTTCATTAAGTTGAAAATCAGGCATCATGAAAATCTGGCTGGTTTTTTTTGTTAAAAAAAAGTAAATACTCGGGTACAGTAATGGGACCTTACTCTGTTCCAATTCTCAACCCTTATGCATAATAAATAAATAAAGGTATAATTAAATAATTTTTTCTTTTGAAATTTTTTGAGATGTGTAAGGTATCCAAGGTCTTGTACCTTTTTTAAAGTTTCCTAAATAGAAAGCTTTTAGAAATGATTTAGGGCAGCTAGGGTTTCAATTTGATGCATCACCTTTTTCTTCTTCTCCCCCTTCCCTTTCACAACAAAAAAATCAACTTCTTTTGTTTTCCTATTTGTATGTACACTTAATGGTTCAAAGGAGGCTAAATCTGAAGGGAGGAATATTTTCTTTATGGCGTCCAAAGAGAAATTGAAACTTTCATCTTGGCACATCCAAGGCACTAAAATCATCAAAAACTAATTAAAAATGATAAAATTATGGTCCCCCAAAAGTGAGGGTCAAAAAGTCAAAAATAAAATCTTAGAACACTTGAAAGCTAGTAACCAAAACAACCAAACATTCTTTTGATGTTGGTCCATTGCCTTTGGTGCTTAAAAATGATATGTAAAGCTTAAGTTGACATTCCCATAACTTTTTAGATCACTTAAAACAAACAAGAGATGAAAAAGTTATGAGCTTTGGAAGTAGGAAGGGGTCTAAAAGAAGAATTGTTTCATTCTTGAATTTTATTACAAAACTTGTAATCATCCTTGCTTTTATTGAGAAACTAGACTTTAAAAATCAAGCTTTTTATAAAAGAAATTTTGATATCCACTTGTGCAAAACCACTTTTGAAAACAGATGGTTCTCACATTTGTGAAAACAATTTTCATGAAAATTAGATGAATTTATGTATCACACAAACAAAAACCCTAATTTTAGAAAAACAAAAACTCAAAAAAATTAAGTTAGTTCTTAAATTATGTTTCCTAAACAAAAATTGATGATTCTCACAAAAGAATGAGGATTGGCCAACACTGGTTCAAACTTCAAACTTCCCTTTCTAGATTTAGAAAATCTCATACTACAAATGTACACAATTCTATAGAATGTCCATCCATCATATGCACACATATTACTCGACATGCCCCCCTCATACATTGGATCGAGTTTGAACAAAAATTGTGTGCACAAATCCTACACCAATTTATAGACTCTCCCTATGGGCAAAATCAATAAAAAGTACAATTTGAGTGGACAAAAGTGGATCATGGTCATGTTCAATTTGTGACTTGCTTGCAACAAATCTTTTTTATACACAAATATCTTTCTAATCCACGAATGAAAACTATTTTTTTTTTTGTATGGGTGTCCACTCTTTTCCATAAAAGAATAACTTTGTGAATTGAAAAAACTTTGTTTGCACACTAAAAGTGAATTAATGAAAAATAGATAACATGAAACAACAATCCAAGTGCAAAGTTCTAAAATTCATATGCAAAAGTAAAAACTTGACAAAAGTTTTCACATAAAAGTTAGGAATTCAATTTTAAAGTTTTTCACTATTCTTTCATGCAAACAATTTATAACATCTATCTATGAAGGAAGGTAGTTTGTATTGTTTTGTAGTTATGAGATCTACCAAACCAAAATGCTTCAGATCATGTTCTTGGTGTCGTTGGAAAGCTCTTGACAAGGAAGGGTGTATGGGCTTCGTTCCATGGTCTTTGGAGTTGCGATGCAAAAGTTTTTGGACATTGAATGATTTTTCACTAAAACTTAAATTGAATTGTAGTTGAAAATTTTGGAAGAACTGGAATGTGCCTTTGGTGTTCTTGGAAAGACCTTGATGAGAGGATTTAATGGAATTTATTTGGTAAGATTTGGATTCAGAATGTGGGGGATATTGATTTCTAAATGATTTTTATCATTGAAAATTCAAATAAATTCCAAAAAAGTAGGTTTTGGAAGGAAAAATCAGTTGAGAACGTGGTAACATTTGAAGGCTTTCCATTCAATTCAAGCATGATTTCCTTTCATATTTGCTTCTTCAAAAAATTGATACATACACTACAAAACAATGTTCACATGTTGAGTTTCCCTATTTTGTAATGGGTTCACACTTGGGCCAACGGCACAAGCCACACTTAGACATTAAAATGTCAACCAACAGCAACATAACCTATAAATAGTAATTTGGATGAAATTTAAACTTTAGATATCATGACACTAAATTTGGATCTTAGTACAAATATGCATAAGATGTAATGTTTTACAATAAAAGTCAATTAAAAAATATGATTCATTTTGATTAGTTGATCATAATGATTGGTTCATCTTCTAATATTAATCAATTTTCAATGCAATTAAAAAAAAAATTGCACATTATTTTGGATGTGATAGACTCTAATAGATCACATATTAAGTGTGGATGGATATATTCTAAGAGTAGTTCCATCCATGAGTCCAAGTATAGTAATAAAAGTCATCCACTCCAAGGTTTAGGTCCTTCATAAATATTGAGCATTATCACATTTGAAGATGAATTCCATATTTTGGTTATATTGAAAGGAGGATGATAATGCAAACTTTAAAAGTTGAATTCACTTGTGTTCATTCATGAACTTTCAAATAACATTTAATTATTTGTGTTTCAAGAATGATCATTTATACACACAACAAATGTGTACATTTCCACACAAAATAGACATAAATCAAGATTGTATACCCTTTCTTCTTTTTGTGGAAGAAGTTTATGACATAAAAGCTATTTAAGTATAAAGACTATGGGAATTGAACTTAACTTATGCAACTTTTACGTCATCATGTTGAAAACCAATGAAAAATCTATGCAATTGACATTTTCCTATCCATAAAATTTATCCATGTTCTCCATCACATAAACATGAACAACTTCTATTAAATACACATAATCAAAATTTCCAATTTAGAACATCAAACACATGTTTGAACCAAACACATTGATATGTGCAATAATTAAAAAAATAAACATGAATAGGTTCTCCAATTTTGCATTTGATGAGAAAAAAAGACATTTAAACTTTAAATGCACCAATCAATAAGATATTACTCATTGCTTACTATGTGTTTAATGATTAATGAAGCATTTCAAAATCACACCAAAATAATTGAGATGAAAATTCACTAATATAAAAACATTTTGCACCAAACCAAATTACATTTCAATGTTTGAAACTCATATATTCTTCTTTCAAAGTCATGGTGATCCATGATTTCTTGAAAGTCAACTCAATCTTTGGCTCCTATTAGTGTATTTGCACCACCATACCCTCTATTTATCACATCCAACATGATATACATCAGATTCATATATAATTTGGTTTTCACTCTGTAGCCAGAAATATAGAAGGACGATTTAAAGATTAGTCTTTCACTTCTGGTTTATAGCCAGATTTGGCTAAATCTTCCTAGGGATGATCATCGTTTTCTTTCTTTTTCCATGTTTTCTTCATATGGATGATTGCCAATTTGGCTACAAACAAGAATTCCTGAAAAAAAAAACACACAGGGTCTCACAGCTTTGTTCCTCCCTGGCTGGGCCCTCACTAGTTTTCACTTATTGGGTTGGTGCCTAGCTAGACACTCTGATCAGGTGCCAGGTTGAATGTTTTATACACATATTTGAATGAAGGATATGAATGAAGGATCACATGTTTGTACTAAATTGTATACCTGCAAATATTTCATGACTACATTCTAATTTATCTCCTCTTGTTGTCTGGTGCAGCACGCGCACACACAAACATACATACATACATACATATACGCCAGCAATAGGGGTCCCGCATGCTCTGATCCTTTGGGGGTGCTGGCTGCACTAGTGATTCTAGTTTATGGTAGTTAGTTCCAGGGCACAAAAATATGCCTTGGACTAAACTGATGGACACAGCATTGTCAGCTCAATGCTCATCTATTACATGAACATACCATGTGACGCACACCATTGCACCCAGTTGTTGTTGCTTTACTCTGTGTTTGTCTGTTTGTGCATCAGAGAATCCACAAGCTAGTTATTATTATATAGCATGAAATAGTGTAAAAGAGTATCTGCAATTGATTTTATGTATATATGATGTATTCATGGCTAAGAATGCTGCGTGGAGCCTTTTAGGTAGTCACTGGTTTTGTTTTGTTTAAATTTTGTTGCACTTGTGCCTCCTGGTGTGTTGTACTTGTTCATGATTTATTTATTTATATTTTTTTGTCATGGTTTCAACTTTCTGGAATTCCAAAGTTTTGGGTGCCTTGACCTTAAAGAAGAGGTTGCATGAATATGTGCGCAAATTTGAGTCTACCCAATGTGAAATCAGGAGATCATATGAACTTTTGTGACACCTTGTAATATAATAAAATGCATCTTTGTACATCAAATTATTTCATTGGATTTTAAGTGAATTTATAAATCCCATTGAATGGGACTTAGTGAGGATGCAGTGATGAATATGGGACTTAGTGAGAATGCAGTGAATTCATCGGGTTCACTAAATACAAACTAGTAAATGGCACCCATATTTTGTAATCGTGTAAGGATTGTTGGTGGTGAAACCTAACCAAAAAAAATTTGATGCCCAAAACTTAACCATGTCCCTTTACCATTTTAATAGTAATTTTAAAATTATTTTTAATAAATGTTGATTTCTCTCAAAATCAGTTGCTTGCTGTTTATGTTGAAAGTTCTAGAAATTTGTGTGAGTGGTGTTATATGTGTTGAATTCGTTGAAAATCAAACTCCATCAAGTCAGTATTACAAAATACATGGCAATACAAGGTGTATACTTTGCATACCTAATCCTCAACAGTTTGAAATTATTAAAAAATTAGATTTGAAACTGCCAAACCTTGTTTTCAAAATAAATAAATATTCAGCAAAGAAGTGCTGAGTATCAGTTGTAGGTGAGATAATAGTGTGTCAGACCAACAACATTAAAAATTATACCATACTTGTTTTCAACATAGAGAAGAGCATTATAAAATTCTCAAGTTGATGAAGTAGAAAACTAGCCCTAGTAGTGGGTTTTATTCTAGGCAGACAAATTGAGGAGTACTTGGAAGTTTGAATCTTGTCAGCTATTATAGTATGTTTGGATCCATGGTTAATTGGGTTCAAATTTGTTGTCTTGATAGATCATGCCAAGGAGAAAGTAAATGGTGCAGTTGGCCACAGTTCCATCATTTATGAGATGGAAGTAAGTGCCCAACTATTGCTTCCAGAAAACTGGATTCCAATTCTATTTTTGACAAAGGAAGGAAGAAAATCAGCTCAGCTGAGCTGAAGGACTTAAACCCTAAAACTTCTGAGCTACTCACTAACTGGTTTGATGCTCTGTGTATTGCATGCTCCACAAATAGGATTATAACACGACAAAATTGGTTATGGATTTATGGCATCTGGTGCTGACTTTGATGGAATGTTATGTTTTTGAAACTTCTTCAATCAATCAGGCTTGCTTTTGTTGAATTCTGTTTAGGGTCTGTAATCCCCCCCCCCCGCCCCAATACACTCCCCCAACGCACACCCTAAACAAAATGGATACAAATAGAGCTTAAATTTAATGTTTTAAAATAAGGGATACAAATATGGTGAAATAATAGAGATAGACAC
>Ga0116227_10005185_pt1 | contig 27716 bp, 14 predicted proteins | sample S1TSphgellanicum_FD_89693 | JGI IMG/M metagenome (GOLD analysis project Ga0116227, IMG submission 89693) | Host-associated microbial communities from peat moss isolated from Minnesota, USA - S1T2_Fb - Sphagnum magellanicum MG | ecosystem: Host-associated > Plants > Peat moss > Unclassified...
ATAATGTGTGATTTAGTTGCTGCAAAATCTACATCCATCCCCAAAGATATGCTCGGATCATTTGGAGTGAACTTCAATCCCCTCACAGTCACCACAAGAGCCCCAGGGATGCCTTGTTCCTTCTGATTGGCCAAATATGTTACCTCAACTGTTACAACTGCTGGATGGATGATGCAATAGCCTTTCAATCCAATCCTTCCCATTGTCCAAAAACATCTGGATTTATTGGTAGTGTAAATGGAGGTATATTACCTGACAATAATCATGCATCAGCCACGAGCGGTAATTTAGAAAGTCCCGCATTACTTTATTTTCTTGTTTTTACCATGATACCTGGCAGGTACCTCTATATAACGCTTTTAAAAAAGGTAAAACCCCCGTCAATTTTTATGCTGTGCAACACCCTCAGGCCAGGCGGCTCTCAAAATAACATTCCCTCGGCCTCCGGCCAGGTGCCCACAATTTTCAAAACTCTCCAGCCCTAGAGCGTTATCCTATACAAAACTTGGTATCCTTGAGCTCTCCTGTGGCAACAGTTCCATTATCTTTTCAGTGATGAAACTCTCTATCATAGACAGCTCAGGCACCTTTGGCTTCCATCCCTAGCTACTGATCTGTAACATCGGAAGCCAAGATTCAAGACTCCCATATGGGACAAAGTCCCAAACCCTTACCCCTAAAACCCTTAAAACCGAATTTCATTGCGGTGGTACTTACCCCCAGATTTCTGTAGAAGAAGAGCAGCAAGACAGACATGAAGACTGCCATGTCAAAAGAAAGGTAACATTGCAGGCAAATTTACAAGCTACAACAGACATCCAAATTTATGGACACCACTGGAGCTTGCTGTTTGGAAACCTCAAAGTATCTATCTGTAACTCATGCAAGCTATCACTGTACTCAAACTAATTCCCACAACTTACGTCAGAAAAACCAATATCACCACATTTCCCTGATAACAGTCTGCCAGTGCTTTATGTTGGGTGACACCCTCCATGCTTTTCTTTGGTATTGGACCATTTAAAGACAGTGTTTACTGATTAAGAGTTGAGTTGTATTGATTACAATAATATTTGGTGTAAGGTAACTTGTAAGCTGTTTCTTTTTTTCTTTTTTTAAAAAATTTTTGGGTTCATGAAAGTGGCAAAATTTTCCCCCAAAATCATACTTTACATTGGAAAAACATGTTCTTAAAATTTTAAAAAGCCTCAGAGACAAAACTCCCAAACTACCAAAATTTGCTGCAAAACAATTCACCCAGGGCAAAAGGCTTTGACAAGAGGCAGGTCAGGCTGAGGTCCATGGCATACAGTAAGGCCTTAGACAAGTTGAAGCATGAAGCAGCCCCATATGGAGGTGCCTTACACACATAAGGCACCTTCATATAAGGAAATATACCCTACAACAAGGGTGCTACTTAGCATTAAAAATTTATAAAATTTTCTTAGTCTAATATATTTGAGAACAAATATATCACATAATTTTGCATAATAGTTCGCAGATTCATAAAAAACCTGACCTAATTTTCTTTTGTATTTACAACCTCATAATTTTGCACAATAGTTTGCAGATTCATAAAAAGCCTGACCTATTTTTTCTTTTGTATTTACAACCACACTAAAAAGCATAATCTTCCTCCTAGCCTCCAAGGCACCTTGCAAATCTGCGAGGTGTCTCTGGGTGGCAGATCCTATGTAGGGGATCGGCAGGTCACATGTGGGTTAACTATTGTTCTGGGGGGTTGGGAACTCCAGCTAGCTAAAGGCCTCATTAACACCACTCAAACAACACACCTAACCCCTCCAGACCTGCCCCGCACTTACAAATAAGATCCACATCAAGCTCTCCACGAGGAAAACAGTAGGGTACGCTTAGGAGCAGGGTGTTCATGAAATAAGCGCCCGATTGAGGTGCAGAGTCCCTTCAAAAAATGAAGTGATTTTGGAGATTTTCAATTGCCAGATGCAAGGGAAAAATAGTAAAAATCATCAAGTTTTTATTTTTTTTGGTTCTGAGTATGCAACCAAGATATAGAAGGATGATTAAAGTTTTGTATTTCATATCTGGTTTATAGCCAGATTTGGCTAATTCTTCCTGAGGATGATTGCCACTTTGGCTACAAATCTTCTTCTTTTTTAAATACAGCCTCCAGGCGCTCCCAAGAGAAATTTAAGAGATTTTTATGGACGAAAAGGGGTCTAGTTTTGGGAATGAGAAAATAAAAATTAATTTCTGGACACGTGCATTATCCAAAATGGGAGTTGCTGATAGGCCAGAAAGTGAAAAAAGGACCAAAAAAACACATACTAGAGGCTAGAAGGCTCTAGAATGAGGACGCTTGTTCTGGATGCAGTAGACTGAAGCTTCTGGACGCATGGAGAACCATGCCGACGCTTCTCGATACAATCGCATCAGCTCCTCTTGTCGCTGCTGCTCAGCTTCCCCTCCTTATAAATCCATCCTCATTGCTGCCGATGGGAGCATCAATTTCAGCAAACTTTCTTCTCTTCCGAATACGTTCATTACCACAGCGAACTTTGCACTTCTTCTTCTGAGAGTTTGGCGATCGATCTGTAATTACTGCAGTTTTGGAGTTCTACAATTGATCACGCCGCTGCCCAGTGTGTCTTCTACGAGGTTGCCGTTCGTACTACTGGTGATCGGTTTGTTGAGGTAGAGGTGGTTGCTTTGGACGTGTGGGAGCGAGATTGCCGCAAATTCGACATTAAGGTGAAGAAATTAGACCTTGAAGTTGTATTACGAATGCTGTTGGCTAGTCGCTTTGATTAGATGCTGCTCTGCCTCTTCAGAACTTGAAAATAAAGATAGGAGTCCAGAATTTTTTGCCGTAGAATCCTGTGATCTGTATCGTTGGAGGCTCATCAGTTCAGGCCAACTCCTTGACGTTGTAAGTCTTCTTGATATTCTTCTCTCAACCCGCTTGCTTGTATCGCATCGTTTTATGCAGGGGACTATTTGAGAAAATTTGAGAAGTCAAGAGAGTAGCCTGTCAACGCTGTTACTGTACCTTGGAACATGGCTGTATGTGCGATGTCGACCACAATCAGCAAGTTGCCCTCTGCAGTGCGAGCAGTAGCCTCTTCGTCGAAGCTGCTGACCTCGAACGCCTCCCTAGGCTTTCCCAGCATGCAGATGTGTGCTGAAAATAAATTGTTTCAGCCGCAGAGATTGACTGGGACTTGTGTTCGGCCTATGGCCACCTCTGCAGCACGCGAGTCGCCGAGTGAAGATTCCGAGTCGAAATTGCAGAGACGGGAGGACGGTGTTCCTGTCGGTAGGGGAAGAACGAGAAGAAGTTTAGGCATTACACCATCCGTTGCAGATTTTTTTGGTAAGCTGATCAATACACTGTAAATTTACAGCAGTTCTTATTCTCTTTCAGCAGCTTTTAGAACCTGCAGGGAGAAATTTTCTTGACAATGAATATCCGTCTTGTTGTGGCTTTGCAGATCTGTGGGATCCTTTTTTCCCGGACAGAAACTTACGGGAGATGATGAACACGATGAAACGTGTATTCCGGGATCCGGTGGAGTATTCTGCACCAGTGGATCAACAGCGGACGCCATGGGATGTGATTGAAGATGAAGAAGGTTTCAAGCTTCGAGTCGACATGCCAGGCCTAAGCAAGGAGGAGGTAAGGAAGATTTCCTTCGGTGAATTTTTTTCGTTAAGTTGCTCCTGAATTTCACTCAGCGCCGCACAAGTGCGTTTTCCGCTTATTGCAATTAGACCATAGCCAAGACTCTGACAGCGTTGTATTCTGGTCGAATACAGGTAGCGGTAACCGTGGAGGAAGGAACTTTGATAATCAAAGGCGAGCACAAAGCCGATGAGAACAAAGAGGACAATAACTTCAAGTGGAGCAAACGGAGTTACGGCACCTACAATACCCGTCTAACGTTACCGAAAAATGTAAGCGTGGATCAAATCAAGGCAGAACTCAAGAACGGAGTACTCTACGTATCAGTGCCAAAAGCTGAAGCGAAAAAAGATGTTATAAACGTGGATGTAGCGTAAGCCGCTCTCCAACCTACCTGGAGTGAGCTTCTTATTCATCAAAGTTTTGATTTTACTGAAAGGCAATGATCTGCACTAGCTGTCCACGAGAAGGAGTCTTTTAAGGGTTTTGTAGAGATTTGGAGAATACCTCTGCACATAGCGAATCTGAGTGCCAATGTGGCATCAACATCTCTGTGTATCAATTTGACCTAATACCTACACAGACTGTCTCTGACTAATAAAGAAAGAGTTTGTGTAAATTACTGTGTTAAAAGTTTGCATTATCTGCATTGTACATGCTGTTGACATATGTTGCTGGGTAAACTGCATAAATCTCTGAGCGTTCATGACAAAATGTATGTTTGAACAACTACATTTCTATTATAATACATCTCTGTTATTTCAAGATCAGTTTCTTTCTTTCTCTTATCCTTCTATTAAACAACTTGAGTATCTTTGTTAGTGCAATGGTGCATTATCCATAAGGTAATTTAGCCAGACTTGGATATAAATGAGACATGAAAGTAAATGAAAATATGTACTCTTCCTTCTATTACTCTACTCACCTACAACAATTAAATGACCATCTGATAATTTTTGTTTGAGTGTTTTTTTTTTTTTTCATTTTGAAGAAATTGGCCAACTATGGATCATTATGCAGTCCATCGACAAAACTTCATTACCTCCACCTTGTTTATAAATAAATAAATAATTTAAAGACTAGGAATTTGGAAAAACATAAAGTGGAATTTGGCAAAACACAAAATGGATATGAATCTGTTAGGTTTTATAGAGAGAGTAACACAAAACTGCAATAAATATGAGGAAGAAACAAAGTAATAACACTCCAGCAAAAACCAAGAGTTGCTAGCTTCTAATAACATATCACAAATATCCCTGCTGAGCTGTTATTGGTATAATAAAACTGGTAGGATACTTGATAGAACTGGTGCTGATAGAACTGGTGCTATAAGTGTGGATACCATGGGCAGGCCTATAGACCAGACCAGCACTGATTAGGGCGAGACTTCACAAGTAACCAAACCTGTGCAGCCCATCTGGTAGGTGCCTTAAGCTACCTTGGAAGGGCTTGAACCTGGAGAGCCATAGTCCGATGGGTATCTTACCCTAAATCTCCATGACCAAAGGACTTGGAATTAGTAAAGCTTTCATGTGAAGCAATGTATGGTTAACAATTTCTCAGTTATGATTACAAAAGAAACTTCACATTGTGCTGTAATAAATGCATTGCATGCCCAAAATCCTTCTAAACATCAAAGCAGTCTTCCAGCAGACTAAACATGTCCAGCACCTCATTTGTGAATTGAACTGTTGGGGTTGCACAAATCAATGTGCACAACTTAGCGCAAATCATCATGGTGTCTTCAATTTCAGCCTAAATGGAATTGGAACTTCTGTAGCATTTAAAATTGGAGATCTGACCCACATGTGCATCAATTTCTCAAAACTATGTGGTAGATAAGTGCACCAGAAATGTCAATATTGATCAAGTCCTCTCTATCCACATCTTGAGAATAATTGCCCTCATCTCTTCCACCCATCTGCTGAAACTGTTTTGGCATCATCCTCGTGTTCTGTCCCCTCAATCTCACGGCTCCAAAGACCAATAAGCCCATGCCAAAGAGTGGAAGGGAAGAACATAACAAGCAGTGTTCGCAGAAACTCAAAGAAGGTGGCTAGCAACCATCCAAGAATAAAATGAATGGTGTCTGAGTCATAGATCGGACCAATAATAGGGATGAACTGCACTGAAGGTGTTCGCCTAAAGTAGTCCTTCTGCACCTTGATTTTCTTCACAATCTTCCCTCCCTGCACATGAGAAGCAAAACATGATCAATTATTCAGCGTCCTGCTCAGGTAGTAAAAGCAATTTCCACAGTACTGAATTTAGTATCTTGATCATCATCACTGATCAATCCCACATTCCCAGATCACTAAAAATTGATAACGCAAAGTAGGGTTTGCATTGAGAGCAATTGTCTGCAATTTGTCTGCAAGAGTTTTGAAGACAAGAGAGTGAGATCTAGCATGTCAAACTGGTCGTGGTTACTCAGTCAGAGCAACTCCACCAGTGCTAGTCTGTGGCCCTGCAAATTAAAATTGGATAAAGAAAAGTGAAAACATGCCGGTTTTGGCCCAGCAACTTTGCACACTTTGCTGAGGCTGGTAAAGTCACAGCAAAGCCTAACACCTGCCAAAGAAGAAAAGAGTGTAATAAATATGATCTGCCTGCTACTTCCTGTTTCTGATTCGCCAATCGTAATGTTTGGTCCAGGTGGTTTGCTATTAGTACCTAGTCTCCTACCTATTTGCAGTCTCAGTTTTAGTTTTATGGATGGGGTGAGAAAAAGGTAAATAGCCTAACTAAACTTGGATGTGAGAAAATTAAAATTTGCAGAGTCACGTACTGAGCATCGCGGGAGATGGTCTTATACTAATCACCCATGATTACCTCTATTTCTCTGTCTTCAAGTTCAAGGAGAGTGAAAAGCTTGAGAGGTACGATTGCACCCAGACGAAACCAGGGACGAGTATCGACAGTCATTTCGACAGACAAGCAATTCTCGCTTTCATCGTAGAGTATTCTGTGGAACACTACTCGCTGGTAATTGACCGCAAGCTCCGCAAACTGGTAGATGGCGATCAGATCCCTCAACCCACCGTTGGTGTTGATGTAAAGATGATAGAACTGAACATCAGGTGTGAAGTACTTCCGCAACACCGCCGCCTGTCTTCTCAGTGTTGGCTTTTCCACCAACCCCCGCACCACATCCTCGATTTCCCTCCGCGGGTCCTCCATTGCAATTTGAACAGACCTCCACCCTCCCCCCTCTTCTAACCAGAGCAAAACTGCGAAGAAAAACTGAAAAAGAAGAAGAAGACCAAACCACAAAAATCGAAAGAAAACGCCCCCCAAAAAATCGAAGCAAAATGCAGCAAATGCATAAAATTTGAGTACTACAGAATACTTTACGAAAACTCCCAAAACAACAACGAACCCAGAAAGCACAGAATTAGCAAGCAAGCAGCCGTGCGAGGTGTAAGCGAAAAGTTCGACACTCCTGCGGAACGGGGCAAGGGAAGCAGCTGGTAACCAAGCAACAGCGCACACCTCTATTGATGAAAAGTGTGAATGTAAGGAGCTTTTAGACACTTGTCAGTGGGGAGCTTTTAATGGCAATGCACAACATGCATCCGCCGTTTCGCGTACTATGTCATATACTTTCACACAGGCTACTTATTACACTCCTCACCATGTCCACCACTTGAGGGGGGCCCCAGCACCCACACCGGTACCATGGTAATAATGTCAAAACCATTGAAATTGCTTCTAAATATCACAAATATCCCATGCCGAGATTAATTCACGGTCCCCAAGTCCGAATCTAACATTTTTGGGCTTAATATGGTCACTAAGAGTCCTCACTCAGAAAGGCTTATTTTACATCAGGCTCTCTAAAGTCCAAATCTAACGTTTTTTGGTCTTACTATGGCCACTAAGAAACCTCACTCTAAAAGGTGAAAGTACCAGTATGGGTGCTGGTTCACCTTGGCCAGAAAGGGTGGGCCCAGCCTTTTTTTCTTGTGTGAATTTTCACCAAGAGGTTCACAGGAAATAAGGTGTGCATGCCAAATCCACTAGGGCTGTCAATGTTGAATCACAAGCACCCTCTCCATTGTCAAATAAGGTGGAGTCACCTCCACCATAGATGTTTGTGGATGGATTAATCAAATCGTTTAATCCAAATCCAAACACAGGGGTTTGCACTGGTGTTACTTAGGGCCACTTTAGATGAGGGTCTAAAGTTCAGTGTCCAATGAAATAGAACAATCCTGTTGGCTGAGAGCCATAAATTGGACCCATGGCCTTTTGATGAGGGTCCAAGACCAAAAAGTGGCAAATTGAGGCTAAACCTACATGGCACCATTTTGGAAGGAAAATCAATTAGTTCAGGCTGAAAAAGAGAGTTCAAAGGAGAGATTATGATTGGGAGAACCAAGATGCAAGCCAGGTCCAAGGCAGGATCCAACTTAAGGATTCAATTTGCTTCAAATAAGTCCAAATTGGTTCCTAGGAATTTTGACCTTGGACCCTACCTAAAGTGGGTGTTACTCCTGAACTTTCGTTTTCAAGAATCCAATCAACTAAATACCTACATTAATGTTGAGATTAACTATCTACTAGGTCATCACAAACTTGCTTCCTCATTGTATATGTGTTTTTATAATATTTTAACAATGTGTTCAAGATTAAGTATTAATGAAAAGTTGATCAATCATTGATATGATGTTGTAATAACATTGTAATACAATGATCAACCATCACAATGTATTATAATGTCATCACAACATCAAATCAATGATTGTATCAACACTTCGTTAACACTTAATTTTGAACACATCATTAAAATATTATAAAAACACATATACATGGAGGGGGCAAGTTTGTGATGGTATATGGGGACAAATAGTCTATAGTCAATGAATTTCTTAAAGAGAAATTGTGACTTTTCATCCTAAATAATATCTAATTAATTTTTTTTAAATTATAACAAACATTGAAAAATTTGAACATATGGAATATATTTTTGAAAAAAATAATATTCATCACATAATTTGAAATTTTACATATACATTTCAAAACTAAAGTTGTGAGTTGAATTTTCAAGCGAATTTTTTTACGGTCTATGATATACATCAATTAAATCTAGAACTATCTATAATTATTAAAAAAATACATGAAATTTCACTTATAAAATGTTTTTTTTCATTTTTTTAACAAGACATGCATAATAATTTCATATTTTTAAGAAAAAACCACTACCATATAAGGAAGATATTTTATAAATGGGCATTTTATTTTTATTTTTTATTATTATTTGATAATGTTTCATGAACCACAAAAATGAGGCCCTATGATCATTAAGAAATTATAAGTTATATATTTTATGTACATTAATTTTATCCAATCCTTTTCATCTAACCATTGTATCAAAATTAATTTTGATTCAAAATGAATTTTGAATTTCAAAATGTTGTCATGCAAATTCTAAAGTTTTTTGCTTATGTTTAAGATAATCAAAAGATATCATCAAGGTTTTAGTTTACTGTATATTATGACACTCACTATACATCACCTTTTTTGGTAAAAAATGGTTCACCCTTAGTGTGTTTTCACTCCTTTAATCATTATTCACAACAAATATTACAAGAATGAAATATGATTTTATTAAATAAATAAAATTATAAGCCATGGTCAAACCTTAAACAAGCCAATCCAATGGGACTCATTTATTTGTAACAATGGTTGCCACATGATAAATTTAACACATGTATTGTTTCATGAATTGTCTTGATCATTATTTTGTCGCATTAAAACCCCCATGTCCAAGTTTATAAATTCTAGTACAAGAAATTCTATGATACATTTGAAAATGGGTTGCACAATTCCTATTGAAAATGGTTGATCAATTTTCTTTGTCTTTTGTAAAACAAGAATTATTTCATTTCAACATAATGGAAGATACTCTTCAAGTTGTAGCAAGTTCTACTTGGGATTCTTCACTATTGTCCCACATTCTCCAACCTCTTTATCATTCTCTTTCAAGATAGCTTCTTTTGTAAACCGTTCCTTCGTGAAAATCCCTTTAAGGTGTACCACTAAACACAAAAAGGAGGTGGTCCTTATTAAAGTCATATATTTCAATCCCAATCAATATTAATGGATCAAAAATATAGGTCAATATTTTAAACCATCACATATCTAAAACCATTAATTTCATCCATTTTGTGTCCATGTGTATGATGAAACAAAACTAATAAATAGTACAAAAAATGGTGAAAACGTGACACATTTGTAATACACCTTAAAAAATTTGAACCCTCTTTGCACATTATGCCCTTAGTCAACTTTGTATAAGAACTTGGTAAACATGGTGATCTATAAGTAGTTGTCATGGGTGACATCCCCAACATTACTATTAACATCATCTCTAGCATCATCACTAACATAATCATGGATGGAATTCATCCATGAACATTCACCTTTCATCCTTTCATCTTTTCATCCATTGTACATTCATAATGGAATTAGAAAACTTGCCCATGAAGATTCCTTGAAATATTTTGAATTAATCCCATATATTTTGAAATATTTTGAAACATCTTCAATTAATGTAACATATTTTGAGATTTTTTGAAATATTCTTTTTGAACTAGGTCCCCGACAATGTATAAATGAAAATAATTTTCTTCGTGTTACTTTTAATTTATTCAACATCAATTTTAAGTATAATCATGTTTTATTATTTCATGTTTTCATAATAAAGTTTCGTTTGAATTTATGTTTTGCACACTTTGTGTTCTTGTCCTTGGTTTTTGTGCTTCATGTTTGGACTTAGAATTAAGCTTACCTTTTCATCATGTTTTGTTCATTTTTCAGAAATCCTTTGTATTTTGGTTGTTTTTGTGCCTATGACAATCTCAACAAATTTGAATCATACCTATTTTTATTGTTGTTATTGTTGTTTTTTTTGTTTGAAAACCATGTTTGCATCATGAAAAGAATTATAAGGCACAACCTTTTTGTTGGTTTTCACCAAGTTGTCAAAACACATGTCACTTTTACTTAATAACTTTGAAACATTCCTTCAAGAATTCAATGCAACTTTTAGGAATTTAGACAAATAATGCACATCCACGACAAATTACCATCTTTTTGCCAAGGATCACATCCAATCATGATGTATGCATTAGAATTCAAACAATTGGCTTGCGACATTTCATGGGATGAAATTACATTCATGAATCAATTTCAATTTGGGTTGTGTAATGACATGAAAGACTTACTATTCACCATGCTAAACCTTTCAATGTTAAATAAAACCATTACACAAGTTGTTCAATTTGATAACAAGCTCCTTGAATGTCAACAAGAAAACATTGGGAACCATCATCAACTCAAAGGAATTTTGCACCCATTGTGCCAGCCCAACCCTTGGCAACTTTACCAAAGGAATTACCTATACAAATTGATAAAACATGATTGAAGCCTTTCATGGAACAAGAAAAGCAATGATAATGTGTAAACAAACTATATTTGTTTTGTGAAAAATGAAGTCATGTTGTTCATTAAAATCCAAAAACAATGTGTAACATACAACACATGCCACTTCGAAAAAATAATGAATGGAAAATAATATTTTGAACATGTTATTGCCATTTTGAATATGTTGTGATGCATTTTAACCTTATAAATGCACCTGCTATCTTCTAATAACTAATGAATAATATTTTCCTTGAGTACTTGGATGATTTCATGGTATGTTACACTAATGAGATCTTTATTTTCTCAAAGAACATGGAGGACCATGAACATCATGTATGTTTTGTTTTGGACAAACTTTAGGGTGCAATCACAGTCAAACAAACTAAAATTATGTCAAATGAGTGAAAAACTATCAATTTTGTAACACATATTTATGAAATGCCACTTTAATGTTATGTTAATCAAAGAAATTTGTGCCAAAGATATATGATTTATATAAGTGTTGAAGAAGTCAAAAATTAATCATTTAATTTAATAAATTGAAATTTTGGTGTTTTAATAAAGGATTTTTGAACTTTAACACCAAAAAATCAATTTTATAAAACATTAACCTAAGGATTCTTTTAATATAAAAAATTTGATGGGAAAAAAATTGAAATGATGATAACCTTCCATTCACATTTGAAAAACACTCATAATTATAAAATTGTAGTACTTGAAATTCTTAGAAAATTCAAAATATAATTTTAGAATGTGCAAAAGTCACTTGCAAGATGTAAATGGGTCATGATGTGCAAATGACTTTTGAACTATTGGCTCATTTGATTATGATCGCAACCTTTATAACAAATTGGAAAAATCGTGGATTGGGCTACCCCAATTTCTATTCATGATGTTTAATGTTTTTTTAGATTCATTAATTTTTAGCGACATTGTATTGCACATTATTCCACAACAATGGCCCCTCTTACTCATTTGACTCAAAAAATGATGACATATCAAAATACTTGATGGGCATTATCAATGTCTCAATTTTGATTTGTCATTATGCCATCACTTGTACTTTGCACTTAATGATGGAGACGTAGCCTATGACCAATAATGTGACATCATTCTCAAGCATGAACAATTTTGAGTTTGAATAAATTATCATTGACTTTTGATGACAAAACCTTTATATTCAAATTTGTGGGGATTTGGGAAACAAATCTATTTTTTATTGGCATCAAAAGCCAATTAGTGATTCAAAATCAAGTACCTTGTTCAACTTCAAATTCTTTAAACCACACATGATGTTTTAAATATATGCCATTTTGCATTAAACAATATTATGGAACTAATGTCTTGAAATTATTGGTGGTCACATCTCTAAAAATCTGTGAAGAAGTTTATCAAATCATTTGATGTTTGTGCACTAACAAAAAAATTGGGTTACTTTTATGATTGTTAATATTTGCATCATCATGGTCTTCAATTTCTATGGACTTCATCGCAAATATTGTACCTTCCAATTCATATGATTTTTTTTAGTGGTGGTGAATGGGCAAAAGCATGGTAAAGTAGACCGAAAAAGTAATCTACATAAAATCTAATTTATAATTAAGGCAAATTTTGACAGATGCATAAAAAGGTAAAACAGCTAAGCTTTGTAAGTAAAAACATAAAACCATCATGACCTCCATTGGGTCTATGGTAAGTTGAATACCAAATTTTTTATAACTTTTATATAATAAAATAAATAACAAATAGCTTTGAAACTAATTGGTCAATATGGTGTTCAAAATAATTATTACATAAGAAATTCGATATATTATGACTATAATATGTACAATTTGAAAACACATAAGTATATTCTAAGTCTTTATTAACTTGAAAGTAGAAAAAATCAATATTTGATGTACTTTCATCTATTTGCAACCAATTTTATAAAACCCAAACATCTATGCAAGTATATTCATATTTAAAATGCGGTTTTTGACCTTATTATAATTTTTTTTTTACTCCTTATATTAATCAATGAACAAAATATTATTCCAACTTTTAATACATCAAAACCTACTTATCCCTACTTGTCATCAGTTGTCTACTTCACCATGTTTTTACCCAAATCATTTTATTCATTGTACTGAAATAATAATTGGTGAAAAAACCTCCAAATTATTTCTTGATCATGTTTTTTAGTATCTTGCTTTCCTAAGGATATCATTTTTAATCATGGAGCTCAATTTACATCCAAATTTTGGAAGGGGTTCTTTGAGCTTTTAAATGTGGAGGTGAAGTTATCATCAACTTTCCACCCCCAAACAAATGAACCCAAAAAAAAAATCAATCAAATCTTAAAACAATATTTGCATTACACAATTGATTATCATCAAAATAATTGGTCAAACCTTTTAACCATGGTGGATTTTTCTTAAAACAACATGGTGCATTCATCAACATAACAAACATGTTTCTTACAAATCAAATAAATGACCCGTTGCTTGATGTCAAAAAAAAATTACAAGTAGCCATGAAAACATTTTAATATAATAAAAGTAGAAATTTTATTTTGTAAAACAATTCACATGATGATAATTTTTCATTTTACATTATCAAATTTTGGAAACCCCATTTTGGAAGTGAAATCAAATAAATTTTTAAAAAATGTTTCTACTTGCACAAGATGTGTGATCTTACAAAATGGGTTACATGTAAATAAAATATTGATTTTTTGAAAAACTCAAGTTAGTGGGGCCCTAAAAGATACTTATGTATTGTCAAATTATGCATGATATAATCACAAAATATTTTTTAAGAATATGAAGTAGGTTTGAAAACCATTTTGACCTAGTTAGTTTCAAACATACTTTCAACCTATTTCTATGATCCTAAAATTGTTCAAACTTTGTATCCAACTTCCCATTAACTAAATGTAACGAACTATATTTTCAGTTTTTTATTTCAAAATATTTTGAATCTATTTTTTAATGTCCATATCAAAAAAATTTCATTTTTCAATTGGATTTTGAATGGATTATTTTTTTTGTTTATTTTACCTTGCTGACACCCTAGCAAACACTTGAACACAACTCGTGTTTTAATTTTAGGGAAAATGTTGATGAACATTGCAAAAGATAACTAAGTTTCAAGGTTGGAAACCAAGTTTGGCTTTGGTGACAAAATATCAACAACACAACCTTCCAAAAAATAAAACTATCAAAGACTTAATCCATTCACCATCATGAAAAAAATCAATAATGTGGCTTTTTAGTTCAAACTTTCAGATTCCATGAAAATCCATCTTGTGTTTCATGTTTTTCTTTTGGAGCCTTACCAAGTATCCATTAATCTTAAAAGAATTACAAAACCACTTTCACCAATTGAAGTGAATGGTGAACGAGAATATGAAGTAGAAGAAATTTCTAATTGTAAATGATTAAACAATCAATTATTTTCCACCTTTCATTGATTATGCATTCATAATGAAATTTGAAACTTGCCCAAGAATATTCCTTAAGATATTTTGAAATATTTGGAAACACCTTAAGTTAATGTAACATATTTTGAAATCTTTTGTGATATTTTTCCTAGAACAAGATCCCTAACAATACATAAATGGAATTAATTATTCTCGTGTTACCTTTAATTTATTCAACAACAATTTTGGGTATGATCTTACACCTTAGTTATGTTATATTATTTTCATGTTTTCATAATAAAATTTTGTTTGAACCTATGTTTTGCACACTTAATTTTTGTGTTTTGTGTTTAAATTTAAAACTAGGCTTACCTTTTCATCATGTTTTGGTCATATCCTTTGAAAATCCTCATGTTTGGGTTGTTTTTGTGCATAAGAATCTACAAGAATGTAAAACAAAATTTTGTTGTTTCCATATTTTTTCACTATTATTAATGTTTAGGGCCCACAAATGTGGCTAAAACAAATTTTGATATTATCCTCATTTCTTCCTATCTTTTAACGTTCAAGTTTCATTTTAGTATCCTCTTTCTCAAATTATCTTGTTCATTCAAAATCTTCACATTTTGTTATTTTCTAGTCATACCAAATAGACATTTCTTTTTCTACATAATAGTTGATGTTACATATTTGTATTTTCAAGATTTTTTTATACAATTTGTATCATTTTCCACCTAAAATTGTTTAAAACAAACTAGTAATATACCTTTTTCCTTCATTGTCAGCCATTTTGCATAATACTAAAATTATGTTAACATTGAAAGAAAACAAAGCTCACTTCACATCAAGAACCATCGTCAATGTTCAACTCAAATCAAACATTCCTATTAAGTTGAAATCAGCCCCAAGGGCCTAAGAGCTTTACACTATGAGTCAAGTTTGAAATAGAAAAAATCTTTTCAATTCGCCCAAGTTACTAATAAATGTTGGACTTTATGGCCTTGTATTGGCCCCAAGGTTGAAAAAAGGACATCATTGAATTTGGGAAGCCAATTTGCAACCCTTGGGGCCAATGTTCTAGCATTTATTAGTAACTTGAGGCCAAACAATGAGGAAAAAATGCTCAAAGTTGATCCCAAGTTTTTGCAACCCTTACTCCTAGTGTAAAGCAAACCTAAGACTTATTACCTTATAGAGAGAAAAAACCTAGAATGAAAAATTAATCTGACCTTGAAAAATGGGCCAAAAGTCTAAAATGTAAATGTGAGTTAAAATACAAAGAAAAGATTGATTTAAATATCATCACAACTTGGTTGTTACAAAACCATATTTAAAGTTAGATGTTGTTATGTACTTAACCATGAAAGGTATATTATGATAGTACTATAGTAGACCACCTTTATAATCACACCCTTGGTGACTTCTTTTTTTTTTACATTAATGAATTGTGATTCAAACGTGTATAATCACATTCCATACAAACCTTTATGAAATTGCATGACTATAGGCCAAAAAACCTTACAAAATAGCCTTTTTATGCTGGAATAAACGTGCCAATAATTGTTTAAATTCCTACATGGCTTATTTTAAGCTTTACAATACATTATTAAACTTGAAAAAGGTTGTAATTTATGCTTGTTTTAATGTGACAATCTACATTGAGTTTGAACTCCTTGTGTATCTTGTCAATTAGATTTTTTAATTAAAATTTTCTCCTTTCTTGGCAAGCTCACATATCTTTTGCTTGTCTATAATAAAAAGTTTTTATCTCTTTCTTTTCTCATCAATTGGATTCATTGTTGTTAATTTGCACAACTTGAACACAAAACAACACTAACATTACAAAAGGGCACTACAATTTACAAAACTTTAATATTTGCCCTAGATTTCGCTCATTATAGTCACATTTACTAATAAAATTTTGCAAATGTTTGTGCTACTAATAATCGTGATAATGGCTCAAAAGAATGGTGTTTCTTACTAAAATGAACGGTTATCAAAAAATATGTGATACAAACAAGAATGTGAGTAAAATGGTGTGATTATAAAGGGGGTTTATAGTAGTTCATTGTATTTTTTATTTTATTACAAAAGTGAAATGTATATATACATGCCCAAATGATATTATGGTAGCCATCTTGGGCCTATTTTGAAATATCCATGTTTGCCAATACTTGAGTTAGCAATGACCAAAAAGATATTTCTTCCTTTGTCAAAATGAATTTAAAAACCACTTAGGCATATCAAAGGGTAGCCATATTGCCATGCATGCACAATTTGTAATCTATAATAAAAAGTAGTAAGGGGACCCAAATTTTTTTCACCAATTCTTTATTCACCTCAAAACATTTAGAGAAATTTCCTAGTGTAGTGTTTTTGGTTTTGTTCATATGTGTATGTTTGCTTGTTGCTTATGTTTTTTTTTTCTATCTCCTCATGTTTTGTTTTATTTTCTCATCTTCTTATTATTTCTTTGTCTTTAGTTTTTTCTTTTTATGCTTTCTAATTTCTTCTTCTTGAGTCCTCCTCTTTTTCTTTAGGTTTTTTCTTTGTTTACAATTGCATTTGGAACAACTTCAATTATCAACTTGGAGTTATTTTTTGATGGGCATTTGGATGAAGAGGGCTAGGGTTGACAATGATGGGGGATGGATTAGAAATGGTAGTTAAGAAGCCTATTTAGCAATTATGGCACCCTATTTGTTGAACTCCATGTGTTTCATACATGGGTTCACAACCATTGTTGGGCAATTCTTACTTTTTAAAGAAAACCATCAATCTTGATTCCTACTAAAGTTTGGAACAACCGATTCAAGTCTTGAACAAAAATTTGATTTTTAAGATCTCATAATTTCTCAAATTTCAAAATGTCCTTAAAAAAAGACCATTAATATTTCAAGGAAACCCAATTTCCAAATTTATTGAAATTTAAACCCAAGATTCCATGTAAAGCAAGACTAAAATCTAAATCACAAAGCCATAGCTCTTTATGTGTAATAATAATGGTGATTATTTTTACTTAAATTTTATTTATGTTAATGGCCTAAAAACTATGTTTAATGGTAAAAACATTCTTTGATACTAAAGGTGTTTTGAATTCAAATTTGATTATTAATCACATATTATTAGGCTCTTTATATAACCTCTACTAGCATGAGAATCAAACTTGGGTGATCTTTTTGCAACTTTCCAAGGTATCAAGGTGAGACCATATACTTTGTTCAATTTTCAAGGAAACAAGGTGAGAACCTTCAATTTTCAACTTGAAAACTAGCCCCCAAGGTGATATTTGCCCAACCTTGCTCATAACAACATTCTTTTTGTTGACCAACTTATGTGACCTTTGAAATCTAATATACTAAGCCTAAATGTAATGCATTGAGGGAATTGCTCCTAGCTAATATATTACAATTAGTATGCTTCTCAAACATTATAGACAATCTAAAACACACCCAAGGGGCTAACATTGAACCATGTATGAAGTCATTGATTTTGTGTGATTTGTAAGTTTAAAAATTAAAAAGATGAATTTGGAAGGTGTTACAAAAAACACTTAAAAAAAATATTTCATAAGTTTAATTCATAGCAAAGCATAATAATTAATAATCCATTGCTTATTCCTACACAATATTTCATATGAGATCTAAAACATTACACATGATATATAGACCCCATATTTCAATATGGTTTTTCCAAGGGCAATAACCTTTGACTACAACACATGAAATAAATTAATATGTGGTTTCATTTATTTCAATTTGCAAAATATATGTGGTATATATTAGTGTTGTGTGGGCATCATAAATGGCACTAAAACCCAATGATTCTCATGGTTCTTTGATCTCATAACCATTTTTCTAAAAAAATAGAAAATTGGTTCAAATATGTAATAAACATTTTCAAAATGCTTAGAAAATCATTGTTCTTTGAAGGTGTTGCAATGAAAACCAAAGGTTGTTTTAGTTTTTTTAATTTTCCAAAAAAAAAAACCGCAAGGGTTATTAACAAATTGAAACACCAACACACAATTTTATTTTTATTTTTATTTTAAAAAAATTCCCTGAAAAATACAATTTCAACACATGCAAATGTATTTTTGTGAAAAAATAACCCTAATTTGCTAGGTTTCAACACTTTCAAACATTTTATTGTTAGATTTCTATAGCATGTTCCAACAAGTAGCTAAAATACAAAGGCTTTATATATATATATATATATATATATAGTTAAATTTGGCTACATATTTTCATTGATGGTCCTTGGTTTGGCTACATCACAAAATCAATTTTTTTTTTCTTAAACCACACACATAATGCACATACATTGAACTACACAACATAGCATATATTTTAATTTGACATTAATGTACAATTTTTTGGTGTCAAATTTCCATGAAAGTTTGACCTAATTTTTTTTTAAAGAATATTTTGTTGCAAACTCCATTTTTTGAAAGAAAAAAATTACTCAAATTTCTTTAAAATGTTGTTGGATTTTAGATTTCACCTCATTTTGACTAGATTTGTTTTTTGGCAAAATTTCACAACAATGTGAATTTTTAAAAATACTGGTGGCAATGTTCCCTTGGGGTGGGGACTTTCACCACATTTTCAACTTGGATTTTAGTTTGTGGATATTTTAAACTAGTTTTTCACTTTTCAAATAGGTTATAGACATGTCACCATTTAATGCTAAATTTCTCTTAAGATGCTCACAATTGATGCAACATCAGAAAATTATAAAAAGAAAAAAGAAAAACATTAATTTAGATACAATTTTCACATTTAGTTTCAGTGCAGTTTTTAGCCAGCTTTCTATAGTTTAGATAGTTTTCTACAAGCATATTGCCAATTAATGCTAAATCTCTTTTGGGATTGATCACTAATTATGCTATATCACAAAACTGAATTGAACAGAAGAAAATTGGATGTGGCATGGGTTTTAATGTTTTTTTTTAGGTTTTAAAATTTTAGTCTAAATGGCCATTGTCCATAGGAAAGATGTGAAAAAAAGTGGAAAACATTCCTAGGAAGATTTAGCCAAATCTGGCCAATAAAACAAGATCTGAAGCACAAATTTTTAATCAATCTTCCTTTTTGGGCTACTTACTGGAATCAAATATAGCAATCTGGCCATTTTTTCTCTAATTTTTCTCAATTATGGCGATTGAAAATCCAAAAATCACATTAAAAAAATTTTCACCAGTCAAAAAACGGCTAGTGGGTTTACCTCACAAATGTGTCGACAGGCAAAGACACTGCCATTGGAAAAACATAACTATTGTGCTGTAGTAAATGCATTGCATTAGTGGAGCTGCTTAAGAAAGAAGTCAGGCTAACATAAACAAAGGATAAAATAGTTTATGAAAATGTAATTGAGCTCCTGCTTCTAAAATGCAGCCATGATAGCAGCATTGCACATTCTAGGGGACCATTATTAGATGACAATTAACATCCAAGTACCATAATTATAGTCCCAAATGGAAATTTCATAAAGTGATTCAGCCAAAACTAGCCTATGGTGACTTCAAATTTGACAACTTCCACACAACCACGAAGGCAACACACAAAACCATTAACAGCTCAACACCCACATGTGTCTTTGTTATCAAAGCTGGTAGAAAGGATTGTGTGCGCAAGCAGACCTGAAATTGGCTATTTTGGAGGCTGAATTTTGGGGGACCCATAGTGGGTTGAATATTGAATTTGCCCCTTTTAGACTAGAAGTTGCAAGTGCACACATGAGGTAGGAATCTGTTGGCGTCATCTGAAGAGGTGCTACAGGCCTCCCCCCTCCCCACCCCCCACAATCCCTCCCAGTGCCCACATGCACATTCTAGAATGTATAGACATTATTTTATCTGTGCATGATTTTGGAACACATCACCATGTGAGAGTTGAAATGAAGGTTTTTGATTTTCGATATGGCAGCCTCGGTTTCAACACTTTTTTCAACACAAGAAATCAACTAATGGCACCAAAACTTTCCTAACCAAAAATTTGGGCAAGCAAAAACCATTTGGCTAATTGTTAAAGTTAGGCACGGCTTTTAGGGCAGTTTCTTCGACCGTTTAATTGTGCTGACTCAGCCACTTTGCCTATGTGGCAGCTGATTCAGCCTGTTTGGTGGCCAATTCAGCCACCCAGGCAGATCATAACCGGCCTTTAACTTTTCATCTCTGATCAGGTCGGCCACCACTGACGGAAAATATTTAAACAGGCCAAAGGAAATGAATGCAGTCATTACAAAAGTGCTGCTGCGATTTTTTCCTCCAGTCTGCCCATTTGCCCCATCGATATTTTCTCGAGTGACACCCAGGCATGTTTTGCACTCGTAACCTCATGTAACACGGCATGTTTTGCACTTGTAACCTCACATAACATGCCAAGTAATATGTTCCATATCCCATTATACCCCTAGTGTGTTCATAACGTGCATAACATGGACTCAAAATATGCCTAGGCATGACATGGTGAAAATAAACCGGGCAAATGGGCAGACTGGAGGAAAAAATCGCAGCAGTACTTTTGTACTGACTGCATTCATTTCCTTTGGCCAGTTTAATATTTTCCACCACTGATGCGTGCTCATATATTGTCCATACGCTCACCATAATGGGCTTGCCCATGGACTCGCTGGGAGCTGGAATCGGCCCTATCTGCCCCACTCTCTAGCAGCCTTTTTTTTCCTGGCGATATATTATGGCCAGAAAGAGAAATAAAATTTCAAATTTTCAAAAAAAAGTTTTTGAAGGTTTTCAGTCACCAGAAGTGAGGGGGGAAAAAAGGATCGAAATGATCAGATTCATGTATGTCGTTTTCATTGTGTAGCCAAATATATGGAAGGATAGTTGAAGATTTGTACTTTATTTCTGGTTTATAGCCAGATTTGGCTAAATCCTCCTGGGATGATGGCCACTTTTTCTACATTTTCCTACGAATGATTTTTGCCACTTTAGCGACAAACAGAAAATTCTTTAAAAAATGCTGCTCTCTAGTATGGAGTAAATTACCAGCAGGACTATTGCTTCCATACAAAGTGACTTTGTCATTGGTTGTGGGTGATTGAGTCCATGTCTTACGTCAATTGTCATCCAAATTTAACACTGTTTGGTAGTAGGTCATACAAGTTTCTAAAATGTACACCAAATTTAAAGCTGTTTGGCGTTGGGTCATCCAAGGACCTGAAATGTACAGGCTTGAAAGTTTTGAGTCCCTTTTGTCTGATCCTACTAATGTTCACATTCTTGATACCACATTCATCTCTTTGATACACAAGCCAGGCCTAAGAGAGGAGGAAAAGATATAATTAGACTTAAAAGAAATTGGTGGTATAGATGTATAGATATCCTCATGTAGGCACACAACCCAGTACACCATCACTTTTGCCCCATTTTGACCTCAAGTGAATAAACCCCCACTTCAATCTCTCCTTGGTTAGTGTGCGCTTGTACCAACCTACTTCCTCTGTTGCCCCCTCCTCTTCTCCCTCATACCATCCTCCCTAGCCTTCCTCCCATTGCCATTGTAGGTGCCCAGTTTGTGAAGCTCCTTTGCCATAGTTGCCAAGCTCTTTGGGTAGGTTCCTAGGTCCTACTCTTCTCCGTTGCCCTTGTTGTCATGTTGTTGTTGTATCCCCTTATAGTTGTTCCTCTCTCTTGTCTTGTGCATGTACTGCGAGCCTACAATAGTAGGACGAAAGTCTAAATGACCATTCCTTCTTTCATGTTTTTTTGTTTTCTCCTTTGTTGTTATTGTATTGCTACAAAAGGGCATGTAACAATGTCATCATTGTGTTGTTGCAATATAGGTGCTGAAAGTCAAGATCCCTGCCTTCATTGTTGTCATAAAGAGTAGAGAGCTTCGTTGTTTGTTTTCATCGTGTTTGTAAAGGCTTAATAGTTGACCTCCTTACCAGTGTTCTTGCATTGTTGGTGTTGAAGAAAACAAAAACCAAGCAAACAAAGAAGAAAAAAATTGATTTTTTTCTCCCTTTTTTCCTATATACATTTTCCTTTCACTTTTGGTGTGATTTCAAGTTTTATATGATGTATTTGTATCTTAGCATTCATTATCACATAAAGAAAATAAGTTTTTTATTATCAAATTAGGTTAATGGATTCATTTTTTCACCTTAAATTACATGTGTATACAACAAATGTGGCTATTGTCAATCAAATATTACAAAAGCATTTGAAAAAATCATATATTAAATGAGGGTATTATAAATGCATTTGTCATGTCATGTTCAAGTTTGTTGAAAAACATGAAGATATTGCATTCTCAAAAACATTCTATATTTTTTTCATTATTATTTGTAAATGACTAAGCATATTGCACTTTGTTGACCATTCTATTGTTTTGTCTTACAGTTGCAAAAATGAGGATATTCCATTCACTTACCAATCCACCATTTGTAATCAAAGTTTATAACAAAAATCAAGGTTTGCAAACTAACATTGATTTAAACGTGGTTGATAGTTTTTGGATGTACTTTATATTATTATCATTGAAGGTTAGAAGGTAGTTTAAATAGTAAACAACAACAAGGTGTTTGCAATATTCACATTTTGTGTTGTTCACTTTGGGTCTCTTTTGTGATTGATAGGTTTAATTCATCATTAGTTTAGACAAGAAACAATAGTAGGTAGGTAAGTGGGCCCATGTAGGTAAGGTCATGTTATTGGGTAGTACCTATAGGTATGTAAAGAGGGGGGGTGGGGGATAAGTACCTTTTTGGGCAATAACTTTCATCTTTTGAAGGTAACATCCCTTAAGTGATGAATAGTTAAAGTAGATGCAAATAGGCCATTTCGAATATGTTGACACATAAAAAAGGAAGAATAATAAAAGGCCAATCCTAACAAAGAAAATTCATGTAGACAAAACATCATATAAACTAATTTTTTAACTAAGAATGGTTAGGTAAGGATAATGACACAATGAATAAATGTTTCATGTGTAGCCAACATTCATCCAAACTAGTGTGGGTTCACTTAGGATAATTCGACTTGTTTACCAAGTTTAAACAATTCATAAATAATTTTGATTAATTATCAATTATAATGTTTAAACAATGTTTAAACTTTTTTTTACATTGTTTCATTACATTAAAAACCATTAGTTATCAACTTTTAAATGTGTTTAAAAACATTTTACATTCATTGGATTATTTTCAAACTTTAAATATTAATGTATTAGAGAAATGTAACACAAATACAATACACAAATTCAACATTAATTGGATGCATTAAACTTGGAATCATGCCAAATAAACATTAGTTACGTAAAAAATGACCTCTTATGCCACAATTGGACCCATGCATTTTATTGGGAATTAATTCATCAATACCCCCCCATAATTTGCATTGTTGTAGTCTACTACCAGCCTGAACCAACATTCACTAACCCAAGTCATGATGGATGGATGATAGATGGATTAGAAACATTTTTCCATCGAGTTTTAATTCCTTCGTTAACCATGGTGGTTAATTCTATTTAAAGCACCTACCTATTAACAACCCGTTAGCCATTATTTAAGTGTTGATTAATGTTGGGTGATTTTCACCAAATTTTGAGAACCTCTTAGTTCTTGCTTTCATAAGAGTTTTTGACAATCGAATTGATTTTTGAAAATATTTTTTTTTACAATCAATGAAAACCAGACCAATTATAAATTTATTTATTTTTCATTTTGTTTGATTTTCAGATATACTAGTTATCACAAATAAAATAACAACCGGTTTTCAATCCCAGTTTTCCCAATCCGGTTATCTAATGTAGTAAGAAAAAAAGGGTATTTTTATTTTTATTTTCCTTTGCTTTCCTCTCCAAACTAAAATTCCCAATTAAAATGAAAAAGAATTGTGTGTGTGGAGGGTGGGGGGTGAAGGTGAATCTCATCAATGAATCGTGTATGTTGTTTGTCTTACTACGAAAGGGAGAGGGTTGTTGGGAACTAAGAATAATGAATATTACATACTTGCAAAGGGGAAGGGGGAGTAGGAAGATTTTAATGAGAAAAAATATTGTAGTAATGAAGTTAACCAACAACGATTATCATGAACACTAGTACAAAAATGGGGTGTAGTTCATTAGTTTAAATCATTATGGGCCCTTAAAAATGAAATAAGTTCATTACATTTTAGTGATTTCACCATGGTTAAAGTTATTTCACTATAATATCATTATGTAAACATTATGTTTCATTATTAGTTGATATAATTCACTATTATAATTTACTGTGATAAATAGGTTTATTTATATGTTGTTGTTTTAAATACTATATGTTATTTTATAGTATACCTTATATCATTTTAGGTTACCTTAGTTATTTTAACTTATACCTCAAGTTATTATACGTTATTATATTTTAAGGTATCATAGCTAGTTTATTATAGGTTTTTTATTTTAAATTATTTTAAATTAAATTATTCAATTAACCTTAAACTATACTTGAGATTATTTTATTTTAAGTTAATGTATGTTATTTCAAGTTATACTTTAGGTTATTCAAGGTCATTCTACTTCATGTTATTATAAATTATTTTATTTTGAGTATAACAATTTAAAATAATATAAGATATAATATAATGACCTAAAATAAAAATAACTTAAAATAACCAATAATAACCTATGATAATGTAGCCTCGAATATCCAACAATAGAATATCCACCAATAGCCATTAATAGCCTATGATAATTTACCCTAAAATAATCACTAATATAATTAACTACTAATAGCCATTAATAAAATAGCCACCAATAGCCATTAATAGCCACAAATAAAATAACTATTAATAATCATTAATATAGTTACTAATAATAACCACAAATAAAATAACTACTAATAATCATTAATATAGTTACTAATAATAGCCACCAATATAATAGCCACCAATAGAATATATAGGCACTAATATAATAGGCACCAATAACCACCAATAAGATAACTTTCAATAGCCAAAAGTAACCAACAATAACCTCACATAATTAAAAATAACCTAATATGAAATAGCTTAAAATAGCCAAAAATCATTTATAATAACCACAAATAACTTATAGTGAAATAACCTACAATATCCCAAAAAATCATAGAATAACCAAAAATAATTTACAATAGTCGCATATAATTTAAGGTGAAATAGCCTAAAATAACCAAAAAAATATAAAATAGTCAAAAACAACTTAAAATAACTGAAAATAACTGAAAATAACCTAGGGTGAAATAGTTAAAAAATTAAAAAAATTAAGAATAACAATAAATAACCATAAATAATGTACGATGAAATAATTTAGAATAATGAAAAGTAGCCCTATAATAGTTGAAAGTAACCTAAAGTAGGTAATATTATTATATTAGCAAAAAAATTATCCATTTATTAAATAAGTTTTTTTTCAAAAAAATGATCATTGAAATGTTATTGAATAGTGACATTTTAAAAAAAATGTTCAAATGATTTTACACTTTCAAAAGAAAATGAATGTAATAATGTACATTATTGAAAAAAAAATTAAATTAAATTTTAATCATTTCATTTAGACAAAATCTCAATAAGATATGAATTTTCAAAGTTTATATTTTTGTAATCAACTAAGTAGCATGGAAATCAATTAAATTTAAATTATTTAATATTTAATATAATATTTAATATTATTAATAATTTTATGATTTTCAGCCTAAAAATTATTGACATGTGTCACTACCTATGTTAGGTGAAAAACCTAGCCTAGGTACATAAGCCATGTAATCAACCCAAGTAGGCACTTACATTAAGAAACTACATAAAATAATATTTAGTCAACTTACCACTATTGATCACAAACACACCATTTGTGAAGTTTGATCCTTTGACCTTTAGGATGGAAACAAACAACCTTACCATCAAACCACCACACTTGTTGTGATAATGTGTTACATTGCATTTTATTTATCAAATACTTCATTTTAAATGGCTAAGTAAATTTGTATTTCATTTGAAAGTAACCTTGTTTCACTTAATATTAATGGACCAATTCATTGTCCATAACAATTGGTTTTCGTTCACTAGGGGGATGACTAGTTTCAACATGGTAAAAATGTTCAAATTCACTCAAAATTTAGCAAAATCCAGCGTGAATTAAGATGCATTTTGGTGTAGTCAAATGATATTTTACTTATGCCACCTACTAAGCCATGCATATTTGTGTCAGCTCCTATTTAAGAAATTTAAGTGTATTCCTACCTTTAATAACTAGATCTAGGTTCTAAAAGAAAACCTATCTTATTTTTCATGTTTTTTTGAAAAAAACATGGGAGGTAGTTTTCATCACCAATTCTCATGCATGTGAAATTTAGATTTGATTCTCTATTCAATTTTAACATGTATAAATCCCATCCAGTTTTCATGTCAAAAACCAGATTAAAAATTATTTCGAGAACCAAATGAGGGTTTAAAAATCGCCCAACACTAGTGTTATATGTATAAATGCATACACATATTTAATAACTAATGTTGGTCATATTTGAGTTTTTGACCAAGTGCCAATTTAAATACTATTTTTAAAAAATCTATAGGGATGCAAATATGATTTAAAATTAGACCTAATGGGTCTATAAGGAGCTAAACCCACTTTAAAACTAAACTTGGTGAATTTTTAAATTGTTTTAACAATGTTTAGTTCATAGGTTTAGGTAGGGGTTGAGGTCCTAAGTTTAGGTAGGGTTTAAGAATCCTAGCATTTCTATGTTGGTTCCAAATTACACATCATGAAATGAAGGAATAAGAGTAACATAATTGATGTGTGGAACAGATAATAGATACCTATTGTGATATCAATTTATGATAATACCAATATACTTACTAGGGTAATTAAAAAAATATTTAATAGGATTGTTTATACTTTGGCCACTTTGTTTAGGCTTGTTTACATTAAGGTCTAATTTGAATTGCACTAATTCAAATGGAAGATCATTAATAGCCTAAAATTCAAATATGTTAGTTCTCATATCCACACCATTGGTGTTCAACAAGAACTAAAAAATGAAGAGGTTTATTTAATGGCGTGGTTTTTTTTTTTTTTTTTTTTTTTTTTTAATTTTTTTTTTTTTTAATAATTTTTTTTTTTTTTTATTTTTTTTTTTACAAAATTTTGAGCAAGATCTATTTTTTTCTTGACAACATTATCGATCACCATAGATAAAGATCTTGTCTCTAATCTTGTTTTGGGCATGTTTTCACTTAATCTTTCA
>Ga0116227_10005186_pt1 | contig 27715 bp, 15 predicted proteins | sample S1TSphgellanicum_FD_89693 | JGI IMG/M metagenome (GOLD analysis project Ga0116227, IMG submission 89693) | Host-associated microbial communities from peat moss isolated from Minnesota, USA - S1T2_Fb - Sphagnum magellanicum MG | ecosystem: Host-associated > Plants > Peat moss > Unclassified...
ACTAAAAAATGAAAAAAATTTTGTTTTTTTTTTATGAAAAAATTAAATGCTTAAATTAAAAAAAAAAAAAAAAAAAAAGTGAAACATGGGGTTCAACATAATTCTAATGGACTTTATAGATTATTGATTGAGGACCCATATTTTCAAATTTGTGTTGTAAAGTCCTTAGACACGGTAGTAGTCCTTTGGCATAAATGACTAAGCCACCTAAACCACCATAGATTGCAGTTGATCGTAGCAATAAATAGTTGGTTGGAGCCATTCCTTTCATATCAATGTGTGGATAATTGTGTTAATATTGTGTTGAATGGGAATGTCATAGAAAAAGGGCCATCAAAAAGAATGAAAGACAAGCCATTTAGGTGTTGGAGTTAATCCACAATGATTAGCTTTGTGGAATTATCGATCCTACATCAATAGGAGGCACACATTGTTTCATGATGTTCATTAATGATTACAATTGCTACACATGGATCCATTTCCTCCAATCCAAATCACAAGAATTTCAACATTTCAAGTTTTTTAAAACATCAATGGAACTACAAACATGAAGAAGATCTAGATGTTTAAAAGTCATATCAATGGAAAATATTTATCAAGGGAATTCACAAATGTTTTACACAAAACATGGGATAAGGAGAAATTTCACTCAAGGATATACTCCTCGCTAGAATGATGTGACAACATAGAATTACATAACCCTTTTGGAGAAAGTTAGATCCATGGCATTTGAAGTTTAAATTCCAAGAAATCTTTGAGTTAAAATAGTCCATGTTGCAAATTACCTCACAAATTTTGTTCCCACATGAGAAAATTCTAGAGTCATGTCATACTAATGAATAAAAATATACATATTTTTTTGAAATTTTGAACTTTTAGTACCATCGGACTACCAAAATAAAAAGCCTTAAACTAATTTTAAGATTGGAAGTTTATAGTTTTGAGGACAAAGACCTCTTGAAAAAAATTATGAATGTATCGTAGGGGTACCAACCAAGTATTTTGGTCAACGCTACTTCTATTGAGATACCTTCAATAGTGGACAACACCATAGTTCAACAAAGTGAACCCACTTTTCTTGAGGATCTTTTTTATTGCACCCTTTAGGTGTTTTTAGCAAACTATTTGCTTAGGAGTATTATACAATAAAAAATGTGTGTTTCCTTTGCTTTGGAATGGTTTTGTTTGTTGCAAAAGTGTCATTTTTTTTGGTAGATGATCTATGTGATCTTTTGAGATTTGTGTACAACTTGACTTTGAGATTATAATCTTTTGTTATCAATTTCTACCTAAACAATAGAAAGTCAAATTAATTTAAATTACATGGTTGATGACTATTTTTCATTGCTTACTATATTATTTTGGTAAGAACCAATTGTATTCAATAACAATAAAAATCTTGTTTGAAGCTCTAGGATTCTAGATTTTAGATTCATTTGATTTACTTTTGCAAAATCTCCTATATTTGTAGCCTCATAATCATTTAATAACATAAAATTTAAAATAATAATTTCAAAATTTCTATATCCCAACATTATTAGAATGGCATTACCAAAAATTAAAAGGAAAGAAAACTTATTTGAAAAAAGTATGCATCCTCAACAATGTAACATGCATGCATATTTAGGCTAGAAAGAAAAAACTTCAATAAAAAACATAAAAATGCATTCTTGTAGGTTGCAATTTGGAAACCATGGTCTATTGTTGTTATGATCTTGATGCACACAAGCTAACGATCAACAATGATGTCAAGGTGAATGAAGGCATATTTGGCATACATTAGTGACTATCATGAACAACACATTACATCCTTTTTTTAAATGTATACATATATTAGCAAGATAAAGGCTCAACCTCCATCAATGCACTAAAATCAAAGGGGATCGATATCATGTTCATCATTAATAAGTACACCCAACCTTGAAAATTCAACAAGGCAAGCTAACAACAATTGGTCAAAAAATCAAACAATTCTTGATGAGGAGAATTCAACTGACACTATTAATTATACTCAAAACTAAGGAACAACATCAATGTTTACAACATCACCTTATGTCAATACACTTTCAAATATGAATGACCAAATGATGTTAACAACCTTATTCAAATTTTGGACCCACAACTTTAGCCTTCCAAATGTTTTATGAGTTAGATTATCATTTTTTTAAATGACCCATTGCATTACATCAAGAAAGTGTTCAATCCAATTTCTTTGCGGTAATGTTTCACACCAGATGTAGTCATAATATCTTAGGGAGTCAAGGCTTGCAAACTACAATATCAATTCCATTCAAGAACTCCTTCTAGCTTTGACTCACACAACAAAGATGATAAATTAAGGAGATTGATGACTTTTTCTTCAAACAAGGCCATTGATTACCATACTCCTTTATCAAATTTGGCACTAACTACTAAATAATTAATTAAATTTTAAATCTTACCTTCGGCACTTGATTTTTAATTTTGAAATTTTTGGCATGTAGCGGGTATGAAAAATAAAAAACACATTTTTTTAAGTTTATGGGACATGGGTCAAAACACAGTCAAAGGAACCACAAGTGTTAATTTATAATAATCCTGCATGTTTTTTTTCTCAAAACAACTTTTTCATATGAATGATTCTTTTTGAATTTGTTATGAAAAATAATTAGAAATGAGCCAATAAGTCATTTTTTAATCAATTTTTAATAAATATGAATTTGTAAAAATGTATAGATTCCTTGTAGATTTTATGTTTCACTTTGAAAAATGATGATAACTTCAAATCATACCAAAAAAATGTTAATTTTTAAAGTTAAATTTAATGTAATATAAAATAAAAATTTATTCAATACATTATGTACATTATACCCATTTATATGTGGTAAACCACTCTTGAAGTTTTGAAATTTTGAATTTTCAAATGTACATATTTTGAATTTTCAAAGTTTTAAATTTTCACATTTTAAAAATCGTGAACAATTGTAGAACTGCCTAAATCCAAGATTTTCAATGGCAATCTTACAACTTTTATTCCAAGCCCATGCAATTCCATCTTAAGGTCCTACCTAAGGCTATTCTTATACCATGTAATAACTAAGTATTCATCTATGTCCATCCACTTCCAAACTATGATCCATAAGAGTCTAATTAGTTTGCATGGGTGTCCATTTGGGTCATGTGGAAATACTTAAGGACTTGTATGTCCATATGTATCACCAACATGGGAACCACAAAAAACCTAGTCAATGATTACAGACTTCTTGAATGTTCATGCATTCGATATTAGTTCCATATAACTCCATTCCAAATCTTACAATGTCCATTTAGATGCAATTACATGTGTGGTTGAATCCCATGTGATTGAAGTATTTCCAAAAGTTCATGAACATGCAATTGCAAATCTCCCAAGTCCTAGGTGCTCCAAATACCTAGAAAAGTCCATATACATGTAATCATGTTTTCTTTGGATCTCATGTGGTCCATGTTCTTATTCTTGATTTTGCTATGTTTTGTCAAGTAGATCCAATGTGGACCTCAATGTCCATCTCAAACTTGTATGACAAGTGCCAAATACTTGCTGAGTCCAACACCACATCACAAACTTCCCCCCACCATGTATCTATGCCTTTACAACACTTTAACAATGTGTTTAAGGTTAAGTGCTAGTTAAGTGTTAATAAATTATTGAAATAAGGTTATTATGGCATTGTAACACAATGTTTGATCATCACAATGTGTTGCAATGTAATCACAACATCATATTAATGACTATATCAACACTTAGTTAGCACTTAACCTTGAACACATTGTCAAAGTGTTGTAAAAGCACAAAACCTTGTAGGGGGCAAGTTTATGATGCATAAGTCCATCGATGGGAAGCATTGAGCTTGCACCACAACCTGCAACAACACCAACACAAATTGAAGTCATATCCCTTAATCGCTAGTTGCAGCCAAAGCAAAAGGACAACATTGGACTTCAATGCCCACAACTACCAAAATAGTCCTCCCCTAAGAACAAGTGGAAAATAGGGGTGAAAAAAAAATTTGAATGTGAATGGTGTTGTATGAAAAAAGCTATAAGACCATATGACATTTTTAGGGGATGAAGAAAATACTTGTACTTCTAGCAAAGGGCCATCTAATAAGTCACAACCCAATGATCAAACCGTTGAAAGTCCTATAAAAAAAATTAAAGAAAAAATCACAAGATAAGACCCCAATTGTGCAAAAAAATTATGTGTTTACAAAAACCAAAGTTGCTGATAATAAGCCCAAGGGTACAAAACAAGGTCAAGGGAAACCCAAGTGATAATCCAAAGGTATAATAATCAATTCTAAACCCAAGTTTTCTATGTATTCAAATCTTTGGAATTGTATGTAATCTGGGGTTGTACCATGAAATCATAAACTGGAGTTTGATTGCATTTCTTTGTAGCGTATGTTACTTGATAAACCACAAGTGCTAATGTCTGGAATTATCATAAATAAGGACCACATGGAAATGTGCATTTAAGAGCTGTGTAGTCAAGATTTGTACAATTGGAATGGCCTAGTTGAATATGTAACTTAGAGATATATATTTCACTCCTATTCCTAACTTGAAACTCAAGTTACAAGTCTTGAATGTAGTACCTGAAACAATGATTTATAGTTTCGAGGAACATATGTGGGGGATTTTGATTTTTTCCATCTTGAAAACCAATGGAATACTATGTAATAGTCTAGTCAAGTATGGTACATTCACAAAGATTATTATGTTTCTCAAGGGGTTTGGACCTTCATATCCAAGTTGTAAGACATCAATGGTATTTTGCTAAAAGAAATTGATAGTGTGTGTCAATTATGTTATGGTAAAACTTCATGTTTTCTTGTGATGTAGCAGAGTTGATAACTTTGTAAAATCTTGCTAGAGTATGTGTGAAGTTCATTTTGCAAATATTTACATAAATGTGTGATTGCTTTTATATAAATACACAATTTTCATTTGATTGATCTTATTCAAACACATTGGGTGTATGTTGGTGGTTCTTAAGGGTGTTTTCTATTCCCTTTAGTTTTACATGCTTTCTTCCATTTTCTAATTTTGGTTTACTAAAATTATCAACAAGTTTTTCCAAATGTGAGACATCAAAACACATGAAATATTGAAGTCTCTTGTTTATTCATCAAGAACAAACTATTATTACATTCCAAAAACAGAGTGGAAAAGCTTCAAAAGAAAATCCAAGTAAACTAGTTCAAAATTCAAAAACTTTCCAGTCGGTTTAACTAGTTACCAAATACATATTAAAAAATTGGGTTAACATTACCCCTCCCCCCTTTAAAACCAGATTTCGTCCTTGAAATCAATCACCTAGAACTACATGTTTAACACCTGCAAGTAAATCATCAACATGTTCACATGTGGTATCAATAGGTTTAGCTAAAGGAACCGATTGAAGCCTTGGTCTCTCTATAATAAGTGTGTCCTTTAGTAGTATATCTAGAGTCTTAAAAACTTCAAAGGCATGGGTAATATTGTCAATCAAACTAACCTTTGTGCCTATTCCAATCTATGGTATAACTAATGGTATGGTTTTTGGGGTGACAAGTTTTTCCAAGGCTTCTACTACAAGAAACAATGGCCAACTCTACTCCTCTTCTGATGGGTTCATATTCTTCAGTAATAGTGACAACAAGTTCATTTCGATAACTTGTAGCTACAATTATTGCTTGCACATGTGAACTTTTTTGGAAAACATTAATAGGTATTTTAACCAGTTTGCCAATAAGTCGGTCATACTTATAGCCTTCAAAATGCAACCGATGTGCAACTAGTTCATTCAAGTAGGCTTCTTCATTTGCATGAACAATCTCTATACTATCTTGGATCTGTTCTTCTATAATCTCCTATACAATTTGCCACCATTCCTTCCATTTTGGGTTTTTATCAACCAATGTTTGGTTTTGTACCTTAAGCAAGGCATTGTCCAAAAGCAATTCTTCAAACTCCTTCAACTAGTTATCCATGTAAGTGGTTTGAAAAACTTTACCCAACACTTTGCGAAAGTGTCTCCAATTTGCCTTTCAATTCTTGGATATGTACCCGAAGTTCATGGGTACGATTCTCCATGTCAATGTTGACTTTCGTCAATTGTTCCTTTTATTACAAATAGGTATTCTCTAGCCCCAACAAAGTCTTTTCCCATGGTACACTAATGGCCTCCATCTTGCCATAGTCCCTTATTAATCAGTCAAGATCAGTCTACATAGTCTATTTGAAATTAAATTCACTTTGATCCTCCATGAATTGGTCACTTTCCATCCTTATTAATTCGTCATCTTGTTATGTAGTGACATCAATTTCCGTGTCCTCATCACCTCCCTCCATAACCACAATTTGCTGATGGGTGCGAAGTTTCTTCTTCGGTGGTGAACTGGTTCGTTCTAAACTCAACCAGTCCTTGGGTTTTGATGGTCCAATTTGTATCTTCATCCATTGTAATTGCCAAACTAGTTGTGGTGAGATGTTAGCTGAATGCACTGATTGTTGTTCATTAATGAATTACTCCTTGGTCATAATATTAGGAAAGGGTTTTCTAGATTACTTCGTAGCAATCTTCTTCTCCTCTTTCCCCTAAACTGGTTGTGGTTTTGGATAATCAACAAATGTATCCTCTTCTAACAAAGGAAACTAGTATTGTAAATGGACTTTTATTATAGGTCCAAAGTAATAGGTTGTTGCCTTCCTATCAGGTGCTACTAACCCTATTGCAATATGCTTTTGGTGTTTAGTACACTAGGCAAGTTTTATTGACATTTGTGTCAACTTAATGGAACACCAATTGATCTTTTTCCCTTGTTTGCCAAATTTAGAATGATGGCAATATGGTTGTTGAAATATACTAACCTTTCTCATTGGTAAATCATTTGCAGAATTATTGTAAACCTGGCATGGTATTCCTCCATCTAGATGACGCTCCACTATTCTTTGTTGACAAATGCATATGGTCCAACTATGTTTTTAAGAACAACTTGAGCCTCTTTGACTAATGCATGTATTGCATCAACCACTCCTTCAACACTAATGCCAAATTGCTAAATGATTAACTTTTGGTCAACGGTGATTTTCTCACCATAAACAACCCAATTGCGTCCATCCTCTATGGATTCCTATGTGTGTAATAATTCCTCCAATAGGTTTGATCGTGGAACTATCCAGTGAATAGCAAACAAGCCACCCAAATTGGCTCGCTTTGCCCACTGTCATTCTTTGGATCCCATCTGGATCCAATGAAACAATTTTTGAATTTCCTTCACTTCAACAAGTGTTCACTTCTAAGTTACTTTGGTAGGTGAATTGCCCTCCTCCACCTATCCCTTCCCCTTGTGCCTCATCACGTACTTGGATCAGGCCTTGGTAGGTGTAGCAACAAATATGTTAAGAGAATCAACTTTTACATCAAAAAATCCTCCTTCAACTAATATTAATGAAAAATTTGTTGGTTATTCAACTTCAATAGGTCACTCAACTTTTTCTTATTTTTTTGTAGCTCTTCTTTCAACCTATTTTTCCTCCTCATAATCATTAATTATGACAAATGTAGGTGCAGGAGGTGAAAATTATTTTCAAAGACCTTGCAATATTTCTTCAAGTCCTTTTCCCAAAGTGGCAGCACGGTTTTAATGCTTCAAAAATTTCACTTTCTACATCTCTTTCTTCCCCAAAACTCTCACTATTTTTTCGAAATTCAAAAGGCACCTTGATGCAAGTGGTTCAATGTAAATTGCTCTTGTTGCTCTAAAAGCTTCCTCCCTAACTTTTTGTAGTTCATTTTGTTATGCCTTTTTCTCTCCTCTTTCTCTTCTCAACTCTACTTCCCTCTTGTTTGCTCTTTCCTTCAACTGATCCAAGTCACTCATTGCCTCATTTTGGTGTAGCAAAAAATATAAAACAATCCAGAATGAAAAAATGAAAGGACATTCCAAGGGGCACATTGGTTTCTTGTACTATAGCTTTAAAGTGAAAAGTGTCGACGCTTGGAGAATAATGAAAATTTTAGGGCATACTTGTTGTAAGAAGTTGACACCTGTAATTAAATTTATTGAAATTTCATTGCTTTGTGTGGAATGAAGGCTAACAAATTGGTTCCCAACTAGTTGCCTTGTCAATAGGTCACTAGTATCCATTTGAACCAATTATGGTTCAGATAAATCATTATCCATTATTCTTTCAGTCAAGTTGTCTGTTGTCAAACCTCTAATGTTAGATTGAATTGGTTCTTTAAAAAAAATTACCAAAATGGGTTATTTCAACCGGTTCTTCATTTGATAGGTTATCAAAATGGGTTTCCTCAACCTATTGTTTGGTGGATAGGTTGTTAGAATGACTTAGCTCCACTAGTTTTTTTGGTAAAAAATCACTAGGCTTAGTTAATATAGGTTGGAATGTTTGATCATCCATAAACCTATAGGGTTTCAACTTGTTAATGTTAACTAGTACCAGATTAAGATCGAATTTATTGATAGTCACTAATATTACTATATGTTTAATAAAAAATATTGGATCCTATATGGTCCAAACCATTGTCTTTAAAACTTAGGGGTATGTGCTTTGACAACTCTTGGAAACCAAAAAACATAATCTCCGAACTGGTATTTTCTCTTAATGTATCAGTTCTGAAACCATAACGACTGATTCCATTAGTCAGAAGCTATCAAGTCTTGTGTTACTAACTAGTTCTCTTGCAATTTTTCTAGTTTTGACGAGTGACTAGTTAAAACTCTAACAAGTTTTGGATCGTAGGTCTGCCCTAGCTTGGATGGTAACATGTACTTTGTAGGTAGTAATGGGTGTAATTTGTAAACAAATTGAAATGGAGTGTGACCAATTCCAACCTTAAAAACAATTCTATAAGAAAATAAAACTGTGGACATGTGTTCATCCTAGTCATTCCTATTATCATTCACCAGTTTTGTGAACAATGTACCAAAAACTTTGTCAATAAACTCAGCTTGTCCATTCCCTTGTGGATAATAAACAATAGAGCTAATATGTCTCAAGATAAAATGATTGATTAAATAATGAATAACATCGTTAATGAAATGGGTACCTTGATTTGTTGCAATGGTAAGTGGATAGCCAAATTGAGTGAAAATATGGTCATATAATAACTTTGTAATAACAATAGTTATAGTGGTGTGTAAAGCTTTAGCCTCCACCCACTTGGTAGCATAATCAATGACAATTAAATTGTACCGATTTCCAAAGTAATGATTCGTTGGTTTAATATGTTTGATAAAATCTAGCCCCATTTTTGGAAAGGTTCTTAGGCAGAGTAGTAATTAATTTTGTTGTATTTTGAATTAATAGGTTACCTGTTTGTTGGCACAAATCACAGATTCGATAGAATTCATGAACATCTCTATTCATGGTTGGCCACTAATAATCGGCATCAAGGATCTTCCTCACCATGATGTCTAAAGAAAAATGTCCTCCACTAACTCCACTATGTAACTCTTATAATATAGTTGGCACTTGTTCAAGTTTGCAAAACACAACAAAACTTATTATCTTGTCCAAATTTGTAAAGTAATTTATTTTGTAACACAAACGGTTTAACTCTCTAAACTAAATATTGTCTTTGTGAAGTTGTGAATCTCTCTAGCGTTTTTCCTTTTAACAAGTAGTCATAAACACTTTGTAACCACTTTAGTTATAAAGTGAACATTGAACATCAGTGGTTTGATCAAGTACACCAATTGGTTCTGCTTGATTGGGAAATCTATTTAATTCATCTGCCATCAAATGGGATCTACCAGGTTTATAAACAATTTTGAAGTACTCCAAGAATAATAATAATCGCCTAACTATCCCACTAAAAACTTATGGCTTATTAACTAAGTACACAAGGGCCATGTGGTCAACATAAAATACAAACCATTTACCCAATAAGTAATGTCTAAATTTGTGTAAAACATAACCATATCTAGGGTTTCCCTTTTAGTGGTAGTATAGTTTCTCTCAACTGAGCTTAACAATTTGGAAGCATACACAATCAGTTGATCAAACTTACCAGTTGGGTTCTGTGCAAATATGGCTCCTATTGCTAATTGAGATGCATCTATATGAACGTGAAACTCAAGCTCCCAGTTTGGACTGATCAAAATAAGGGCTTGTACATATTGATTTTTAATCTCCTTCTAAGCATTTTGGCATTCTTCAATCCATTCAAAGGCTTCAAACTTTTTGAATAGCTTAGTGATAGGCAACATGATTAAAGCAAAAATTTTAATGAAACACCTATAAAACTGGGCCATCATGTTAAAAACTTAGATCTCCTTGGGGGTAGTAGCTACTAGCATGTTTATTAAGGCTTCAACTTTCTTAGGATCCATGACTTTGCCTTCTTTGGACACTATGAAACCTAAAATGGTTCCTAAAAACACCATGAATGCACACTTGTCTAGGTTCAAACTAATGTTGAATTTTTTGCACTTAAGAAAACATTTTTTCAACTTTTCGAGGTGAGTTGACAAGTCACTAAAAATTGTAAAGTCATCAAGAATAATCTTCATGAATACATCAATGTATTCATGAAAAAATATAATTATTGCCCTTTGATAAGTGGGTGGGTCCATTTTTGACACCAAATGGCATCACAACCCACACAAAAGCCCCCTAGTTTGTCGCAAAGGCGGTTTTGTGGTAAGAACAAATCTAAAAAATACTTGGCATATATATCTAATGAACACACCTCATGAACTCTTGCCACATGGCATGTATTCCAAAAATGAAATATTGTATTATCATTAAACACATTATCAATGAACCCTTTGACAAATTAATGAAGGAAAATTCATTGAAGTTAATGTCACAAGTCATGAAGTGTTACAACTACTAGTCAATTTCATTGCCATGTGACATGCCACATGAGCAGCACACAACCATAAGTTGGTATTATGCACCAAAAGTTGCAAGAATCAATGGAATTTTGTTATATTACCTAATTTTGGATGATTAAAAATACATTAAAAATATATATTTGATATTTTGATATTTGTGTAAAAACTATCAAGTCATGATATCAACTATAGTTGCAAAACCATAATGCCATGTGGCATCACAATGTCCTTTGTAATTACGCAGTCATTAACTGAACTTGTAATTGCAATTGTAATCGAAAAAACAATAGTCGTTGTTAACCGGTTATAAAACCCCAGATGTGTTGTTGTGTACATGAGGCTCACATTGAACCCTAAAAAATAGGGCCCTTATCCTAATCCTTTCCTAGAAATCTCCTAAATGATTGGGTGCATTACCCCCAACCATTTCATTAACTCGGGCTATTTAATCCCAATAACTTCACCCTTTGGGTCAAGGATGGTGAGTCTATGACTAGTAACTATTAGTTACTAAGAGGCCTATGGAACTAACTAATCTAGAGATTTTTACACATTAACAAAGATGCATCACCATATTTTTGTTTAATTCCCTTAGTTTTTTGTGGCATGACCTATTTAGTTAGCCATATGATGTTGAATCAATGGTGTGGAGAAATATTTTGAGATGTCCTTATTGAACCTGAGAATCACCAATGTTTTTCCACCATGTTTAGCTTAATGTGTTTCAACAATTGAAACACACTCACCAATGTGGGTTGTGCAAGCCAAAGTAACATAACATTTCACATGCATCATTTGAGCTCATTATTCAAAATTCCATACCAAAATTGGACTAGTTATGTTTCAATGACCTCTTATGTCATAATGATTAACCTTTTCATTCATGCATATACCTCTTACAAGTTCTCATGCAATTTATGTTGAAACTCTTATAAACTTTGTACCTTTCCTATTTAGACTCCTTGGTAATTCCTTTGTAACTTTTGAGAGAACTCAAAAAAGAAGTTGAATCCTAGCATAAAACCCTACCCATTAATGGAAGGCCAACACAACCACTTTTGGTGGTTGCATCTTCTCGCTTCCACTACTCAAATTATTATAAAACATTGTCATGACTGTACATAAAATTGTGGTGGCACTTGGGGTCACCATATCTTTAGCAATGGAAACATAATTAAATGATTATTTTATTCACCACTCTTCAATTTGAACTTCATAGGCATGCTTAAACTATGGTAATCATCCATCAATGACCTCTCCAAATGCTGGAATGATCCCTTCCATGATATGAAAGGTGTGAACAATTGTGAATTGCACATTTGTTATAATATATACCATCATAGATGTCAAATTCTTGGATCAAGCCAATTGCCACCCAACACCAATGAAGCCTTTTGGTGGCTTCATAAAATTCATCCATGTCCCACCACAATGGTGGAACAATTTGTAACTATATAGTAGTAAAATCCAAATTTGAATCTAATTAAAAATTTCATTTTGATAACAATGATGATGATGGTGTTGGTGGATGATGAATCGAACCCCCCACCTTGTAAACCCACTAGTACCATTTGCACTTAAAGTGTGTTTCTTTGTTTTCAAATTGCACAACAATTTCATGGTGACTTTATCATTAACCTTAAGTTCCAAAACCTAATTCCTAATGGATGTTAAACATGTCAACTTTATGTAATTTTAATTCAAGGACCTACACCCACCAAAAACATTTCATTGAGCCAAACAAATTTGGGGCTTAGTGCGAACACAACAATTGTGGTTTACTAGTCATCAACCCAATCTCACTATCACAACCAAACAATGGAGTTGGTTTGGTCATCATTTTTGAATGTAACCCACAATAACACCAACCTTTTTTTAGCCTGACCCTCTTAAACCATAATCATTATGTAGGGGTAAAAAATAAATTAAATAGGACAAATACATAATGGTTAGAATTGGTGGGTAGCCTTATCCCATGCCCAACCATTAACCACATTAATTGTAACTCCAAGGCTCATTGTGATAGTTAGCACATGTGGGACAACTCATTGCCTTTCACCTTGGGTTTCCCATTATGAAATATACACAAGTTTCCATAGATCAACCTATAATCATGTGCTTGCTTTCTAAGTTGTAAGCCAATGGCACACAACTCAATAAACCCCCCTACTTCTTGAAAATAAATATCACCCAACCAACATAATGACAAGAAACTTGCCCATAATCCAACAACATAAAGTGGGAATGAACTTTTTATACAACACAACTTCCAACCTTTGTAATTCATGTTTAGAAATTATGATGTACATTCAAAAGTTGACACACAACTCTCCCTATTTGTTGATGGTGGGCGACTCCACCACATGTGGGTTATAAGAATTGATGATTATTGGCACAAGCACCATGTTGTTGAAAAATTGACCAAAATTGACCCCACACACACTACCTTTCATGCCCCATAGAAATCCCCCCCAAATATTTGTCTCCAAATAACTTGAATATTCTCATCCAAGTAGCCCCCTTTTCCAATAATCCAACGGTTGGGCAAATATGTGATCGATTGCAAAATTATGATAAAAGAAAATTGGTCTCTTAGGCTCTTCAACAACCCCATTGAGCTAATGCAATTTTTTATATCCATCTAGTCCTAAGTAAAGTAGAAAAATGTAAAATTGATCAAGTTTATCAAATTGGACCCTAAACATCAACTAACTACAAACTATCCCAATTTAATTAATAATTGGCCTACTTAAAATAACCATTAATCAGAACTAGGACAAGTTAAAAAGAAAATTGAATCTAAAACTATCTAACAATTGAAAACCTAAAATTGTATTGGATGAACCTTTTAACATTTTGAAATAATGTAACCAAAACTAGAACTTGCTTATAATTTGATAAAAATTTGAAATTGAATTCAACCCAAGGTTTTTAAATTTTCAAATATCCCAATTGCACTTGGAACTATTTTTTATGGTGGATGTAGAATTGGAATGAAAGGTTACATTGAAAAATGAAAAATCATCTAAAATTAGTTTGGTCCCTTTAAATGAACAATTGACTCCCAAAATGGAATTGAAACTTGGAGGGAGTGCAAGAGAATGTAAACACATTTTCAAATGAAAGGCAAGTTTTTGAAAATCAAAGGGAAATAATCCTAGAACTTTTAATTGATCGAAAATTTCAAGGTGTTTTGAATAATTTTAAAAAAAAAGTTATTTCCCATTTCAAGAGTGAGTCATGCACTGAAGTTAAGGTTGTGACTAGTGTTGGTAGGTTCTTGAATTTTTGTAGGTTTAGGTTAGGTTACAAGTTCAAGTTTTAAGCTCTTTAGACTAGAGGTTCCAAGTTTTATTGGAACCACCATTGGAACCTAATTGGAAAATCAACTTATTTTCAAAATTGAATTAGAACTTAAATGGGGTGTTGTCCTATTTAAAAATGGTTTAGGTTCGCTGGGTACATAAGTAAAATTTTATTGCAAAATAATAAATTTGGCCCTACATTTGAGACAAATTATTTCATTTGATTGGTTTGTACACAATTAATATTATATTATCTTTATCTTGGAATGTGTGTACTAGTTGAACAAATTAATTACACTTTTTTTTCTGTTGGATTTAGTTATGTGTAATTGAGATGGAACCATACTTTGTCTTTAATTAAATTGGGTCTAAATTCTCTACTAGAATTGAAGATTTTTAAAATCCAAAAAACTAGACTCGAGGTTAGCTTGGAGGTTTTATCTAAAGCAAAAAATGGGTTAAAACGAAGACCGAAGGTTCCTTTTGAAATTAGGACCAAGACAATAGAACCAATGACAAATACGCAATATTTTGGATGAAATGCAACCTTTAAGTAATGTGAAATTGAATTTGAAACCAAAAATGTGCACTTGAAAATATTATTTCCAAAAGGGCCTTATAAAGAAAATGGTGACTTTTGATTGGCAAGCAACAATAATTGGCCCATGTGGTTTCAAATGGTCTCCCACTTTAAAATGTGCAAATTTTCATGTTATGGGTGGGGATGGGGAAATGAAATGAATGATACTCTATGTTGGATGTCATAAACAATAATAAGTGCCCAAATGGGGGTATGGGTAGAGATGTTCCAACAAATTATAATTAAACTTATTATAAAGCCAATTGAAAAGAAGCAATGTCTCAACTACATCCCCCTCCCATTCATCACCATCATCCTTCAATTATCAGCAATCAGCGGGACTTAAAACTAGAAACCCTTGAATTTCCATACAAAAATAAAATAAAATAAAAATCTTGATCAATGAACAAAGTGTAAAAAGTCTGATCCATTTTTTACAAAATCTAAAGAAATAAAGAACGTGTGCAATGCGTACTGAATCCAAATGAAATGAAATCATAAGCATGTCCATCCCATTCATGTAGCACACACGTGTATGATGTCATAGTTGCATGTATTAATGCTCATATTTGGGCCCTTCAAGTTTGAGAAAGAAATGCTCCCATTTCAATAGTACTACTTAAAGTCCTTTTGGAATTGTGAGATGATGGAAATTTTTGTTGCAATAGCTTTGATTTGGATCAGATCCCCCATTTGATTGGATCCTTATTTGATTGGATTTTCATGTAGCCTCGAGATGATGGAGGCAGCTGAACATGAATACCAAAGAACATAAACATCATCGTACTAGATCTAAATCAACATCTTGCACAACATTGGCAGAATATTGAAAGAACACCATGGACCCACTAAGTCCTTTTAAAAATTCAAGTTATTTAAAAAGAAAACTATTTGGATTATAACAATCCCTTTGCACAACCTTCAAGGGGTTGTGAGTTTCGACATTCTCCATAAAAAGCAAAGCATATACACAGAAGCTACCTCTTTTTGAAAAACAAAAAGGTTCAATTTTTTTTAAATGAATTTTTTTTCACTATATGGTACAAATGGGATCACCATTTTAACAAAATCTTGAAATTCAAGTCAAAATGTGGCAAGGTTAAACTTTCATTATGTTTTTGGGGGAGGGAGCAACCCATTCATGTAGGGATGCTCTGTTATCACGCATTTAAAATGCGACACCTTTAGAATTGAACAGACATGCTGCCATCTGAAGTGTCTGCAACAAGGTCTGGTTCCAGCAATAGAGGCTGGCTGACCTAACCGCAAGCCTTGGTCCAGGCAACAAACACTCACACACATACACACCTCTTAAACCTATCCTATAAGCCCTCCTAGTTCCCCTACATCACCTAGGTAACTACTGGGGTATTTGAGCATCATAGGTCCTTAAATAGGTAGAGAATTGTAATCGGTTACTATGTAGGTCAGTAAGTAAGCAAGGCACTTCATGCCTCCTACTAGGTAGGTAGATGAATGGGAGTGGTTGGTACATAGCTAGTGATGGTGGTTAGCTATGATAATAGGAATTCAACAGAGTGTGTTTACTGTCCACATACCATCCATCCTGCATGGTGCTCTCATGGGTGCATGGTAGCTCTTTTTCTCCTTCACCGAAAAAGTTTCAAAGAAAATAAAAAAGAAGAAAAAAGGAACACATGTTTGTTTTTCTTTTATGGCAATGGCAGTGATCATGATAAATTGCAAAGAAATGAAAAAGAAAAACTTTGAAAGTGTTGTGTTACAGGCTTGAAATGTTAGAGAGAATGTCAAGAGTAAAAACCAAAAAGAAGATGGGGAGGGTCGATGAGAGGTTGTACCTAGGCCAGAAAGAAATGGGGGCCTTAAAATTATTTTAAAAATCATGTTGTTTGCTTTTCTTTGACTAGATTAAAAACCTAATCACCCTAATGATTGTTGGAATTGGGTTTCATCACAAAATGGGGAAATCCCTTCAACTGGTGCAGTCATGAAGGCACGGTCACTCAGGCCTTATCATAGCACACATTAACATCTAGTACACCGGCCTAGTGTCTTTAGAGATTTCCTATGATTTGTTTCCTTGTTGAGTTTGCCACAAACGAAACTTCACCAAACTTCTTCCTCAAGGTTAATAGCAGTGTTGGGCAGTTCTTTAGTTTTATGAAAAACCTCCAGTTCCAGTTTTTAAAACTAAATTAGAATGGTTTTGGTTTCACATATAATTGAAACTAAGAATCTAGTTTTGGGTTCAATTATCCACAAAAAAAATTGGTTTTGATTGTCAGACCCAGTTCTAGGTAACCGATTGGCATTGGCAATTAACCTCCAATTAGCCCCTGGCTCGAGTCTTTTATTTTCAAAAATTGCAATTCGAGCTCCAGTTCCACACAAAAATAGAATCAGGAACCTGATTCTAGTTCTTAACATGTTCTGGTTTCAGTTTAGGGTTCAGGGTTTAAGTTGGGAAATTCATTAGCAACATAAAAATTTGAGTACAATAAAAAAATACTAAGGTGGATATGCCAAAAACCAACTATGGACCAAAAAACATTACTTTAAACACATGTTGGTCATCAAATCTCCCTTCATATTCATACTAGATTTTAAAAACCGCCATATCAACAAATTAGTAATCCATGTACCTTGCTAAGAATTTTTTTATAAATAATTGGTCGAACTAGTAATGGAAAAGTCTGAAATAGTTTATAAATGTTTGATTGCATGTGTTTTACATTCTGTAATCAAAATTGGGGAACAAGGACAATGCAATATTACTATGCTGACATTTGACAACTTGATTTGCATGGGCATTGCTGGGGACGGGGAGTACTCATCACAATTTCAAGAATGCATTCTTAAAAGAATTCATAAAATATCAATCTAAAGTATCCATAAATGGAAATCAATTGTGTCCAAATTTGTGAGATATCATTTGGACATTGTTGTTAGTGACAATTACTCAAATATTTTGACAATCATGTTTAGATCCACAACCTAAACATCTACAGTTATCATTTCTACTTCTATATATTTTTCGTATCCCTCATTGTGAACCCATGGTATAAGGAAATATAACAAGCAATCCTTTTAGAAGTGTGCATGATTGTTTGTAATGGGTCTCTATTTCTCAACACAAATGATAAAATCTCATGGCTACAAATGTTTCCTTAAATTTGTGGGATGGCAGCCTGGAGCTGATGCATGATTTGAAATTCTAGAACTGTCACAGTTCTTTCAGTTTTCAGACAAATTTTGTCATTTTAAATTTAAAAAATTGTGGAAAAAAGGCTGGGATTTTTTCCCCTTGTTTAGATTTGACTGAATTTGCAAATTATTTCGAAAAGTAAATTTAAAAAATAAAAAAGCCTGTCAGCAAGTAATCAAAGAACTGGATTACATTACTCGATCAAAATTTAAGGATCCACCCAGGACTGGTCTTGTACCCAATACCTAGCTAACATATACCTAGTGTTGTAATGGGGCTATAAAAAAACATGATTGCAGTAGTTGAAGCCACAAACAAATTCTGGGTTGCAAAGTCTTGGCACGTAATAAATAATACACTTAGTCCATGTGAAAAAATGGGGCATCCAAAGGTGATGGGCTCCAGCACTCTGTATAGATGGTACTACAACGAACAAACAAGTGGTTAAAATTTGTCAGTTAACTACCAATGAGGCGACTAGTATGATGTTTCCACCCGATTACTAATCACTTGCCTACTACGACAAATATTTCATCATTACCAATGACCCCGGAGTTTAGGGCAAAAAGCCTGACCTGCCATCCAGTCCAGTCCAGTTCAGTCCACTCCCGTGCTTCGGTTTGCTCCAGTCCACTTTGGGTCCTATTATTCCCTCAGTTGTTAAAAAGCTTCCAAACTGTCCGTGAGAGCACTTGCTGCTTTTATTCTCCCAGCTGTGAATCTTCTCCTTTTTCTTCCAATTCCTGTTATGTCCCTATGCTCCATTCCCTCCTTCAAACTCCCCCCGCCCAACACAATAAATGTGTATTTTATTCATCGTAATAATAGTACCTCGGTTCAGAGTATCAGCCTTCCAATCAAAGGTAACTATTGAATACCCTTGTGCCGCCTAGGGCTGGTTACACACTAATCAATGACATTTAAAAAAATTTGTTCCACTCTTTGTACACAAATGATATATCAGAATTTTTTTTGTATTAATTAAATGGAGAGGCCAACCAGAACTGGTGCGACTCGGAGCTTTTCTGTTTAAATTTTTTTATAATGTAATAATGTAATTACTTTAAAATTTTGTTTGGGTAAGTTGACAACAAGGGTAGTATGAGCTTCTTTCTCTCTCTCTCTCAGGTGGGCTCTCTAATAAGTGTGTTTTTGTTGTGTTTAGAGGTTTGTAGTAGTTGGTCACCTTGGTTTGTGCCAGTCATTTTCAAGTTCATTATTTTATTGCTGTAAATTATTATTTTCTGCAAGTTGACAACAAATGTAGTACTAGCTTCTCTCTCTCACAGGTGGGCTCTCTAATGTTGTTTGTGTGTTTTGTTGTGTTTAGCCGTTTCTAGTAGTTGGTCACCTTGCTTTGCGCCGGTCATTTTTTATGTAGGTGCTTTCCTTTTTTCTGTTTTCTTTTTTGGGGCATAGTGTGAAGAATGCTCACCGCTCACTCTTTCTCCTGACTCTTGAGCCCCACACTCTTTTCTTACACAGGCAATTGACAGATATGCATGCACCATGATGAATTTCCTTGGCCAGGAGATGAGGCTCTTTCTTGTTGCACTAGCATTGAACTAACATCTTAAAAAATAAATTATTATGAAGGCGGATCATGTGTCCCCAGGAATATGTTATAGGGTGACATGTATTAACTCATTCGTCTAAAGGCCCCACAAAGTACATGAAATAGAATGCAATAACAGTTCAAATTCAATTCCATCAAGTGTAAGTATTTTGAAAAGGGATTCCTTGGTTTTGGGTTTAGTGTATGAGAGTTATCTATAAAGTCACACAATTAGGGGGCGAGAATGGCCAGTTTCTGCATAATAGGCCGTCAATGCATATCTAGAAATGAAAATTTTACAAAACGAAATAACTAGGCCCAAACTAGTTTTTCCATCAATTTTGGTGGCAAACTGAGTTTCATCTTGTCTTTTCTTTTTCCTGAGCGCCTCCACTGCTGCTACTTATATTTTCACTGCTCCTACCTGTACAACTACTATAATTGCTCTCGAACCTTGTGCATTTAATGTTGAGATTCAGCATTTCATACTGAGATTTAACCATATTTTCTCACTTTGTGGATACCACTGAAAGAGGGAATAGAGAGATGAAAGAGAGGGTGACTTTATGGATAACTTTATTGTTGTAAAGATTTTTTTGGAGGTTTCTCTTGAAGAAGAAGAAAGTCTAGTAAAGTTTTATTATTAAAAAACACATCATAAATTAGGAAAATGTACAAAAGAGTAAAATTAAGAAAAAGGGAGAAGTGATAAGATGTCAAGTTGGCTCAAAGTAGGAGTGAAAATCTTTCCATGTCTATAACTAATCGCTTGCAAAAGGTTGCCAATATTTATATATCATAAATTGACAACTTGCAATAAATTGGCCGTGGTGATGGAAGGTGTGTTTTGAAGGGGTGGAAATCGGGAAGTAGTTAAGTTTACAATTACTACTCAACTTAAGATGGAGGACGTTTGTGTTTTTTATAATGTGATTGAAGCTTTTCAATGAAAAAAAGTGATTAAGGTAGAAAGATGAGGGCCCTCTAGCCTTGTCAAGCTCTAAATGGCATTGGTGCAATCGTGTAAAAACACATTGGCATGTTTACGTAAGCAACCAAATATTTCAATTGTTAAGGGGAAGAATTGATTAGTGGGGTGTTGATTATAATAGCTCCTTTCTTTGGCTTGAGTTGCATCGGAGGTGAAAAATCCTTGAATTGTACAAGATCCGGGAAATAAATTTATTCGAATTGAGTTGGCAATGACAATGTCACCTAGGGTGCAAATACCATCTTTGGTAAACACAATGTTGATTCATCGATGAAAAGATTTGAATGTGGTTGAAGGAAGTGTAATGCAGGTAATTATTTTTGTCCCACATGGAAGTCAACATATTGTGCAATGGTGGCAAAGGTGTTGCAAATGACATCATGGGTTCCAAGGGGTTCATTGCTATGAGTAAAACATATGTGGTGAATACCCATAGGGTCAATGGGATGTGTGCACACACATCGAAAGATGCTTGCAGTGAGGGATGAAGTAGTCCAAGTTGTGTATGAAGTGTTGTGGAAAAAATTGGAGAAGATAATTGAAAGGTTAGGAAGACTAGTCAAATTATAAGCTAAGCACTTGCGCGCTTGCCCTTGGACTAAAACATGTTAAAATTTGAATACGATGGGCTTTAGATATCCCGTCAAAAAGTATGTTAAAAAATGTATGATGGTGGAAACGCTTTGAGATGAAATTTTGAAGTTGAATCATATGTTATTCAATGAGTTGTTCAAATAGAAGAAGACATGCACAGGTTGAGGGTGGTAAAAGATCACATGCCATCTTGAGGTGTTGTTGACAAAGAAATGTGTTATTATCAACTTGTGCTAAGACTTCAAAAAGGAAGGAATGTTAATTAACCATAAACCTAAAGTTATAACTAAGGCGGATAAAAGTTCAACTCCCTAAATAGGCTACTAGGACAATGGTTAATATTGATATGAACTCAACACCACCAAAAGTCATTAGGAGGGAGGTTTATCTTGAGTTTCTAATTTTTATTGGATTTTTATCACTTCTCAAATTTTTGTCAGGCTTGTTTGTTATAATCCTCACTGAGTTAAGGACCCCCCCTTGATCTAACTCTTGGAACCTGTGCACAAACACTACTTAATCAGTTGTATATATTGTTTCTCCAGGGAACTCCATCACGGTCTTTACATACTACATGACTGACCTTAATGACACAAATGGAAGTTGAACTCCGGTTTTACTTCATCTGAGGCACAGCACCCCAGGGCCCAAATAAGGGGATCATAAGAATAGTACAGCAAGGTTATACTGGTCTGGTCAGTTTCTTGACACCAGATTCTGTATGAGCTTATATATGGTAACCAAGTCTGGCCCCAGATTTTGGAATTCCTTCACCGATGGGCCTTGGCCAAACTTCAGCAGGAGGAACCTCGTCATCAGCCAAGACAGGCATATATCACACTGTGATAAGAGTAAGAGGGATCTTACCAGTGTTGGGCAGTTATTAGAATCTGCTATAGATGCCCATTAATTATCCACTTGGGTTTATTCTCATTTACCCAGTAACAGGGGCCAAAAAAAATTGGTTTTGGTATAGAACCTTGGTGCTCAATTATTTTTAAAACATTCAAAAAATTCGCCTTTGTAATAGCAGCTGTTTCTTTGTTGATTCTTTCATGAAAATTATTGTTTCTTTGATGTTTCTGAATTGACTGGAACCAGTGATTCTCTGATTCTGATTTTTAAAATTTAAACGTCAGTTCTTGATTCTGAAATTTTTATTTAAAATTTTCAAATAATCACACAACATTGGATCTTATACTTACTATGTATGAGTGAGAGAGACATGATGGCTCAAACCTTATGCCTACTTATGGTTCATTCACACTTGATATTAAGTCAGTGTTAAATGAAAATCTGAGTCGCATTCTAGGTGGCACAAAATAGTGATAGGTTAATTAAAAGTTTCATGATAAATTGGTTTAAGTCCTAGATACCTAGCATGATGTTAAATAACTCAACATTCGAGTCCCTAACATCAAATGTGAATGCACTTTCATACACATAACATCCCTCCCACTCCTAGATTGTATGCATAAGATTCATCCTCTTATTTAAGGATTCAGGGATAGTCATGGATACAAAGGCGCCTCCCAATACACCAGAGAATTTATGAAGTGCTTTATGTTTTGCAAAGTGAATAGCTTAACTATGTCTAAACATCCAGACTCCACCAGAATAGAGACTTGGCTTTGCTGTCACAAAGTGTTGTCACAATGCAGCTGGTTCACAAGCCCCCAACAATCGTTTAGCCTAGGTAATGAGTAATGCACATTGAGACCTGGGTTTTGCCATATCATCACCACTACACCACCATCATCCAGCAAGGTTTCACTGATTTTACAAGAAGAGAAATGTTGACAAAGTTAGGGGGTCTGTAACTTGATGTGTAACTTGATTACACAATTATTTTTGTAATTGTTTAATGGGGTAAGTTGGGTGTAGGACTCCATGATTTGATCATGGTGCATTAACTTATGTCATGTGCACCATGTGATGTTGTTTGCTTGTGATTAATTGTGGAATCACATGGGGAATCATGTGATATTATTTGCTTGTGATTAATTGTGGAATCACATGGGGAACCATGTGATGTTGTTTCCTTCTGATTAGTTGTGAAATCACATGGGGAACCATGTGATGTTGTTTGTTTGTGATTAATTGTGGAATCACATGAGGAACCATGTGATGTTATTTCCTTGTGATTTTGTTTCGTTTTGATTTTTTGGGGAACCATGTGGTGGATAAGTTTTAGGAAGTTTTTTTATTAATTTCCTTTTGGTTAGTATTTAAGGAGGTGTTTGTGACCTTGAGAAACACCTTCATTTGTACAAAGTTATGGTATGAATACAAAGTTTGTGAGAATTGAAGTTTTGATTTTGGAAAGGCTTTTGGTTTTGAATAATTTTGGTGTTGTTTGTGTGTAATTCATGGTAGGAGAATGGTGAGGCTTGCATAGCCAATAGAAGGGTGGGAGGATAATTTTACAACCAAAAACATAGATTTCATAGCTATGTAGTAATCATACATAGTTTCGGTCCTAAACCCATTCATGTTGTACATCTTTTTGGTTCCATTGTCGGGACCCAAGTCTATGTTAATTGTGTTATGAAATTGTGTTGTTAAATTGTGTTGTGCAATTAAATTGTGTTGTGGAATTGTGTTGTTGAATTGTGTTGAGAAACTCAATTGTGATGTTGAAAATTTAGTGGGAAGAAGGAAAGAAAGGAAAAGAACAACTTGTTTGTTTTGTTTTACAACGAGGAATGCAAAACAATTTGTTTATCTCGGAATCATGGATGGAAGTGGCCACATGGGTGGAGGAGATTCAACTTTTGGCAATGGAGATTACGAAAGGCAAGCCATGTCGAATTGGGTGCACAATTCAACGCGTGAAGCAACATCATGAAGACCATAAACACGAGTCATTCTGTTTGACCCCAAGCTTGCTTTTGGATATTACTTGTAATCCTAGGCATGAACTAGAGTTGGATTTGTGGGAATCTAAGAAGGTTTGCAAAGAAAAGTTGCAGGCAAGAAAGGGAATGAAGATGACACGTGTTAAGCCATATGAAAAAAAAAATGTAAATAGAAGTTTATAAAGGACAGTGAGTGTTCTTGAGTAAGCTCATGTTCATAAGACCTTGTTGAAGCCTTTAAACTTTTTATAAAAAATTGTTGTAGGTTGTTGAAAGAAATTATATATATATATATATATATATATATATATATATGTGTTTTATTTCTAGGATTAATGTTTTAGTGAAAATATTAATGTCAATGTTAGGAGAGACTTCTGACTCCCCTGGTACACAGTTTCCCAAAGATAGGCAATAGACCCCATCATTAACATTAGGAGTTGTTAGGCCGAGACCACATGTTGAAAGACCTTTGGAAGAGCTTGTGACTGTAGGTGAACCAAATGTGGTAATATCACAACTACGTAGACGACGAGAGGAATTTGGACCTCAACCCGACTCAGAACCTCTAAGGCAACGCCAAAGGACAATCACACAAGAACAACATTTACTCATCTGGCTTAGGAAGAAGGATGTGACTCCAGATTATGCTAGAACCAATAACCTACATGTCATGTGGAATGGAGGTGTCATTGATACTCGTGATGGCCATGATCTTGTAAATGTTGTCTTTCAATCCAGGCATTTAAATAAAATAATGGCAAGATTGGAAATGTCTGGTCCGTTTAGAGATTTACACTAAAAAAATAGGGAGGATTTTGTTATGAGTGCAATTCGGACCATTGGGAGTTTCTTTATTCATGAGGAAAGGTTGTAAAAGCTAAGTGATAGTTGGTTAAAGGAATTAATTAGTTTGGTGTGTTTTTTGGAAACAAGATAAGAACCAATATGGTTATTCCAGTTTTTAGGGGGAGTAAGGGTGAAGACCCTGAAGTGTTTTTCAGGGAATATAAACAGGCTTGTATTGGTACAGGGCTTAGGACAGCTACAGAATGACTTAATTTTCTTCTTGAATTCTTAGAGGGTACGACATCATTTTGGTTTGAACGACAGAAGGAAAAGTTGAAGGGATCATGGGTTGACATAACTAAGGTTCTAATGAAGGAGTTTTCTGTGAAGAATTTTTACCAAAACTTAATACTTGAACTTAATCAACTAAAGCAGGGGGCTTTAGAATTAGTAAGAGAGTATAAGGAGAGGACAATGACATTGCAAAATAAACTCCAAGGGTGTCTTAGGGCACAAGGTGATGACGGAACTAATCCGATTTTTACGAGAATCAATGCATTGGTACTAGAAGATTTCGCCATTGGTCTGTTGTCAGAATTGCGACAACAAATGAGATACGAACAAGCGGCGACGTTCGATGAAGCAGTGGAGGTGGCCGAAAAGAAGGAAGTGAGCATGGAGGAAGTTCCACAACCAACTGTGCAATCCATGGTGAAAATAGTTCAATTCTCGACTGAACCAGAGCTATGGAAGCATCCGAAAGTGAACTCCCGCATGGAGTCGGCTATGGAGCAAATGATCAATCAAATGAACCAGCTAAGCCTCCATCTACTTCAGCCAAGGACTAGTAAGAGTAGAAACGTGAAGAGGGACCTGTCAACAATTCAATGTTACAAGTGTCAGGAGATGGGACATTATTCAAGAGAATGTCCAAACTCACCAACCTTGGTTATAAGAGAGTATGCAAGTTCTTCTACTCAAAGGTTTTCTGCGGAGGAGAAGGGCAAAGCTCAAGTGCATTTAATTGTGCCGATAAGTGAAGGGCGAAAAAAGGCTTTGATGGGTTTGGAACAGAGCCTCCAAATTCCTAAGGATGCGGTGGATGTCATGGCCCAAACGAAACAATCGGTGGAAGACATTACTTATCCTGACGTAAACGTCAAAAGGTTCAAGGAGATGGCAAGAGCCCCAAAAGAAAAGAAAAAGAATTGGAGGCGGAGGTTTGGCTTCCAAGACTTTCCAATTTCTAGAGATTCTAGTTTTTATTTAGTGGTGAAGGATGTGGGATCGCAGAAAGCAGACATCACCATTGGACAGTTGGTGGCAATGGTGCCGTCGGCTCGAAGGGAGTTGAGAAAAGGGTTATCAACACCTAAAATCCCAAAGGTACCCACACCTTTGAATGCCATAATAGCTGAGCGTGCATGTGATCCGATCATTGATGTGCAATGTAATGGATCAGTGTTGCGTGGAATCTTGGTGGATGGAGGGGCAGGAATCAATGTGATGACAATTCCTGCAATGAAGTACTTAGGTTTGAAAATTGATAAGCCAGCCTTAGTAACCTTAAAGATGACTAATAAACGAGTTATTAGGCCAAAACGAGTCATTAGCAATGTTGTGATCACTGTAATGAGGGTTTCTACCATTGTGGATTTCCATGTGGTATTGGAGGAAGATGGGGCTTATCCAATGATATTAAGTAGGCCTTGGTTAACAAAGTCACATGCAAGGAACTATTGGGCGAAGGATACATGACCATTGGAGTTCATCCTAACCAACAGAAGGTTCCATTTGCCAGTTTTGTGAAAAGCTCTAGAGGGATGAGTGAATATGAGGATGAATTAAAACAGACCAAAGCTTTAGCTCTGAACGGATTTACACGAATGATTCTAATGAAAAGGAAGTAGGGTTATATGCTTTGGAGACAATCCCCAAGGTTGGAACTTTGTCAGATCAAAGGGTTCAAGGGGATGATAACTAATCAATTCCATGCGTGTTTACAGAAGGAGAAGTCGAAGAGCGGCTAAGCAAGATTCAACTGGGACCAAACCTTCAAGCGGAGGAGAGAAAGCAATATGAGGATTTATTACGTAAGTATATCCGTCTTTTTGCTTTCAGCTACAAGGACCTGAGGGAGGTCACCATGGAGTAATACAAAGTTGAATTGTTACCAAATGCCAAACCGATCAGGGCCAAGAAAGGAGGTGGAACCCAAGATACACGGCCATGGTGAAGGAGGACCTTGACAAGTTGTTGGAGGCGGGGTTCATTAGGCTTGTGGAGATAACTGAGTGGGTTTCTCCTATGGTATTAACATTGAAGAAGAATGGCAAGCTAAGGGTATGTGTCAACTATAAAGCTTTAAACAAAGTAACTAAAAAAGATCGATACCCATTGCCATTTTGTGAAAAAAATTTGGAAAAAGTAGCGAGGCACGAGATGTACACATTTGGAGATGGGTATAGGGGTTACCACCAGGTGAAAATTATTCCAGAAGATCAATTGAAGACAACATTCACCACACCTTGGGGGACATTTTGTTACACAGTAATGCCCTTTGGTTTGTGCAATGCTCCAGGGACATTTCAACATTTAATGAACAAGGTCTTTGATCCATTCTTGGGCCTTTTTCTACGGGTTTTCATTAACGACTTTGGAGTTTATAGTGATAGAGCTTCTCATCTTGCCAAACTTGAATTAATCTTTCAACATTTGGATAGTTCGGGAGTACCTTTGAGCCCTGAGAAAACCACAATTGGTTTTTCAGAAGGGAAGATGGTTGGACACATTGTATCAAAGGATGGGGTAGCCACAGATCCCGAAAAGCTTGATAGGATTTCAAAGCTTCCTTTCCCACCACGAAAAAAGCCCTTCGAGGTTTTTTAGGGATGGTGAGATATTATCGCAGGTTCATACACATGTTTGCAGCAAAAACACGTCCTTTAACACGATTCTTGCGTGAAGATGCACCTGCACCAATGGAGG
>Ga0116227_10005187_pt1 | contig 27715 bp, 20 predicted proteins | sample S1TSphgellanicum_FD_89693 | JGI IMG/M metagenome (GOLD analysis project Ga0116227, IMG submission 89693) | Host-associated microbial communities from peat moss isolated from Minnesota, USA - S1T2_Fb - Sphagnum magellanicum MG | ecosystem: Host-associated > Plants > Peat moss > Unclassified...
CAAGTCACCACCATTGTCAGATGCAGCATCTTGCAAGGCCCTGGAAGGTATTAGTTGCACCCAGGATACTCTATTGTTGAGGATAATCAGGTGGTACATCCTCTCCACCACAGGGATGCTTCAAAACAATAGCCTTGTAAGCCACCAACAGGGCTGAGGATGATCTACAGCATTTGTGGCCCAACATTTCTCAATGAGCACAGAAAGTTATGAGGACATTATTCCACATTTGGAAAACCCCAGTCTCACTCTGTCACAAATGCTCTGAAGAGCATTTGTTGGGACTTTCCCATTGAGTACCACAAAGAGAATAATTGCAAAGCTATACACACCTGATGATTTTGTGTCCTTGTCTCTGTTCTCCTCATCTGCAAATACCTCAGGTGCCCTCCACTGGGTTTGTACCCACCAATGGAATGGTTGTACCCAAAACGGTGCGGCTTCAATTTTGACAGGCAACAGTGTCAGAGTTGAACTTACACAGATGACAAGGAAAAGTGTGCATCCTGATCCTCCACAATATATAGAACATTGCTCACCTTCAAGTAACAGTGCATCACCCCACTCTCATACAGGTAATTCACAGCCACTGCTATCTGTAGCATTATATAAATAGCTTCCGGAAGTAGAAGAGCAGGTACTTGGCCAAATTTCTTCTTTTTCATCATCTAAGTATCTAATGCTACAGATAGCAGAGGCCATGGATTACTTGCTCATGAGCTCCGAAACAATGACAGGCTGCCTTTGCCATCACTCCAAGGATTTTACAGTTGAGCACAGTTCTGAATGATCCACCTCCAAGACAATGCTATAAAAAAAATCCCCACAATCAATTGCAAAGTCTATCATGTATGGATGTCCATGATTGGAAATCTCTGCCTTCAGCTTCTCTGACCGATGTTCTTCAAGCTTTGCAAAATTTGAGGTAAAAGTTATACTTCTGTACTCTTTCATCCTAAGAATCAAGCTATAAAAGTCACTTCTAGATGCTTCTTCAACATTTGAATCCAAGGAATCCAAGGACAGACCATCTGTCATGTTTGTCTTTATCCAGGAACCCAACATGTTGACAATGCAGGAAACTCCCTCAGGTGGAGGATGAAAGATGAGAATTGGAAGAGGGGATCACTGACATCCACCATAACTTCTGGGTCCATTGTGTCACCAACAGCTGGCCACACAACATGATATGCCTCAATTCCATGAGCTGTTTCAGAAGGAAGATCCACAGAATCACCCTCACTAAATACATACTTGTCAAGGTACTTGAAGCAGGCAAAGAAATTGTTGGCAAGGAATGCACACAATGATTTGTTAAACTTGACCATTCCCCAATACAAACTCAATTTTTCCTCATCATATCTTGACCCTCATTATATATATCCCTCAGAGACAAGATATTGGAACATGATCCTTAAGCAAAGACAAGCAAATCTCCCTTCTATACAAACCATCTGCAACTAGATCGAATCCAGATCTGCTAGCTGCTGCTGCAAGAAGAGGTACCAGTGAGGGACTGCTATTCTGAGGCTTCCAAAACCCCCACAAGACACTCAAGTCCCTCTCTAACCAAAGAGTCTGCTTTCACTTTGTAACAACAACTAGCTGCCTCTACAGATTAGAAACCACTCATGCAGCATCAGCTTTGCATTGTATTGATATTATAAAATGTGGCATGGATCAGCCTCTCTTGAAATTGTCGACTTTGGTTTATTGCTCACAGACCACCCAATGAGAGTAACTTGCAACTTTGTAATAAAGTCCTTCAACAACAGATAGCTGCTTGCCAGTGAAACTCCTCAACAGGGGACGATCTAAAATTTCTAGAGATACAACACATTTCTCAATTTTCCTCAGACACTTGCACAAAATGAGCTATTTGTCACTGTTCCTTCACCCATTCTCTTGACCGAACACTCACTCAATTAACTCAACTTCTTATCCACCTTTCAACAATACATGGGTTGTTTCACAGCATGAACATAAATAGCATTGGCACTCAACACATCATTCGAATTGAACCTCAATACTCTTGAAATGAGACTGATCTTCACTTCATATTTGGCAGGCACAGTCTCGCCTACAGACTTTGAAGATTACACATCACTTAACAACCCACATAATTCCCACTCTGGTTGGATTGATACTGTGCATCCCATTTTCATAGACTCAGACCTAAGCAGCGTTTGTTCATAGACACAGACCTGTTTCTCGGCAATTGTACTGCAGCATACTTCACAACAGACATAAAGTTGGTTCTTTTTAACATCACCAAACTTGCTCACAGCACTTTAAGAAACAAAACATGACAACCCTGATCATTTCCCACATGACCAGAACTTAATTATAGTTCTCATCCTCGCCTTAAACCTGACCTCTTCATCATATCCATGCCTAATTCCTTTTTATTATTACTTGCTTTTGCAGATGAAGAGAGAACTTGCGTAGCAGAATTAAAAGAGTTCCAATTCACCTACACTGCATGCTACGCAGCCGTGACACATCCGATAAAACCAATGGTTTTGAACAAAAACATAGAACCTGTCTCCCTCAATCAGCCATCCCTTTGAAGACCTCCAAGTCGGCTTCTTATTCAGCAGCACAAAGGTTCACCGCAACACATCAGCAACTCAGCAGAGGGATAAGCTTCACGCATCCTCAACGAAACGCCGCGCTCAAAGCTTGCCAAAGAAAACACCAAACACATCTGCAAAACAAAAGTAACAAACACAGCACATGTACACAATATAACACACATCCTTCATCTTCTCATCGCACCCCGGTTCCATCAGCCGAAGCAAGCTCTACCATCCTGAGAAAGACGACAATCCTTTTGGAACCTTACCGCCGTCCTGCAGAAACCTGACCTAACATTCAGGTAACCTTAAAAACTAACTCGTTCACACGGTAGGATCAGGTAGGCCTTTTCACACGGTTTTCCTTTCTTGTCAAACTTCCTGTCCAGTCGCACATACCGACGTGGACGAAACCGACACGGAACCCATTTTAGGGGTTTTCATATTTACCGTACCATTTTAGGGTTTTTCCTGGTGGGACAGGCGGCCCCGAAATCGGTTAGGTACATTCTGAAACAGGCCTAGAAAATCCCATTCCTGGGCCTATTCAATAGTACTTTACCCTAAGGTTGGTTTTGTCATTAATTAATCTTTAAAATAGTGAAACGATTTTTTTGTGAAAATATGAAGTTGAGGTGTTGAAAACCATCATAATTATCACAAGCTACAATCTGAAAATTTTCACTCCTTATAGGGGGATATCATATTAAATCATGAAGAAATAATAATTTCAAAATATTAGGCCTAGAAAATCCCATTATCGGGCCCATTCAATAGTACTTTACCCTATGGTTGGTTTTGTCATTAATTAATCTTTAAAATAGTGAAACTATTTTTGTGTGAAAAATATGAAGTTGAGGTGTGGAAAACTATCATAATTATCATAGGATACAATCTGAATAATTTCACTTCTCATATGAGGATATCATACTAGATCATGAAGAAATAATAATTTCAAGATTATAAAAATGATTTGTTGATGTGGAAACTGATCTTAAACTACAATATGTTTAGAGACAGTGACCCCTACTCTTTTCTTTTTCCAATTTCTTTTCATGTAGCTTGAGTGATGATGGAATCAAAATAGGCTACCTACTATGAATGAAAAAATGGGGGAAACTTTTGAGTTCATTGAATAGCAATTCAAACATCCTTTTCCAATGAAAAAAGTGCAAAATATTAAAAATTTGCAATAAAAAAATCGAAAGAACAATGATTTTTAACACCCTTTTTCATTTTAAATTCACAACAATGCAAAATCTTGCATTAAAAAAATAATCATTCTAAATCTAACCAATGTTGCATTGGTGTAATTCTGGTATATGGATAAATTATGGTGGCTGAGTTCTTTTACAAAGTTATTTTTCTTACAGTCAATGACCTTTGGGTGTCAAAACTCAGAAAGGTAGATGTTCCTTTTGTTAGTAGATTGTCAATGACTCTACAGGAGTAGTGGACATAATAAAACAACTTAATACCTCCTTGGTGGTGCCTCAAACCTTAAAACAAACAACACAATACAATAAATATTACATATGAATTCTAAAACTTGGAATTCAAATAAAATTTGATATGGCATGCTTGGAAACTTACCAACCATGAATCATTTTTGAATCATGGTATTGTGTAAGGAAGCCAATTTCCTTTCGCCGCATTATCTTATTTGTTGCAAACTTCAAGTTGCATTCCATCCAAACACCTTTGAGTGCCTTTACTACCTAGCTCGAATCGCTCGAATAACAAGTGCAAGGTCTTCATCATACTCTACTTTGGCCTATACATTAAAAGGCATGGCCCCCACACCCCACACCCCATACCCCATGTAGTCATGCGAAAAAGTCGAAAAATGTGGCTACAGGCTAACCTCACAAATGCAGGCTCAAGCACCTCAAGTGTGTATTGCAAAATAAACCTGGAACCTATCCCACTCCAAGAATGCATGCCTAACAATGGCCTTTTGCTCATTATGACAAAATTGGGCCAAAGGGTTGCTCAAGACCTATGCATTCATTGCTGCATGATCTTGAACCCTCGGGTCTTGTTCCCAAATAGATGAGGTTCGGGCTTGCCCAGCTTCATGGTAACATTGTGACACACTCACAAATGCTGCACCAAGTTGTATTTGGCCATATAAAATGCATCGCACCCATCAATGTTATAAGCAAATTTGGGCCCATCCTTTGCTTAGTGCACACCTTCTATGGCAACCGGGAGAAGGGCAACCACAATTGAAACCAAAAAAACAAAAACATAAAACCTAATGTGAAAATGAATATTATGGATGAAGGTTATTCCCTACAAGTTGAAGGTATTGCATAGATAGAAGATTATCACACATAATGAGGGTATTGCACATAAAGATTAAAGAAAAAAAACACAAGATGAAGGTATTGTTAAATTCCAAAGTTGAAATTTGCATTAAAAAAACCTAAAAAAATAACAATATCTTCTACAAAGCCTATGGGTATTGCCTACAAACTTAGACCCAAAAAAAATGCCCCATCCACCTTCTCCATGGAGAAGGAAGGTGGGGCAGGCAAAGGTTTTTTAAAGACCACAAATAAAGAAGGTATTGCAATCACAAATTTGACAAAAAAAACCCCATCCATCTTCTCAACTATATAGAATGGGTGGTGCAATTAATTATAATAAGTAAAGTACAATATTCCATTTCTATCAATTTGAACATGAGGATCAACATCTCCATTTGCATTTTCTTGCCCATGAGCTACATTTTTTTAATCTTTTATCATGTTAATAGTCCTTTGCAATTCAATTTCAATTCTTCAAACATCCGCAACAATAGAGGTTTCCCCAACTTCAACTTTAACTTGCATTCCTTCCTCAATATTCCCATTTGAACCAATGCAACCACATCTTCCACTTGTTGTCCAATCACCCCAACCTCTACACCTCCTTCTTCCATAACACCTCTAATGCCACTTGCACAATTCTTCAATTTCATTTGAATGTGCATTTAACAAAATGAATACACTAGCTAAATATTTTCTAACTTTATTATCAACACCATAAAACAAAAAAAACCCAAAGGACAATGAGTTGCGCTCGTTGTCCTAGTTTTATAGGTTGAGCAATAGAAAAAACAACCATGACGATGAACATGGCTTGTTGTCATGGTTTCAAAAGCTGCAACACAAAAAAAGATCAAGATGTAGCTTGTCGTATTGTTTTCAGATGTAACTAGAATGAGAAAAAACCCAAGATGATGAATTGTCGCTTGTCGTCCTGGTTTTGGAAGCAAGAAAAGAAACACTTACCTTCAAGGCAAGGGCTAGGTTTAATGTTTCACGCCCCAAGCTCCACAAGCTCTCCAAGCTCTAAAACCTCCGCAAGCTCCACAACCTCCCCAACCTCCGCAAGGTCCTTAAGCTCCCCAAGCTCCCCAAGCTCTCCATTACCTCCCCAACCTCCACAAGCTACACAAGCTCTCCAAGCTTCCCAAGCTCTCCAAGCTTCCCAAGCTCTCCATTAGCTCCACAACCTCCCCAACCTCCACAAGCTCTCCAAGCTCCACAAGCTCTCCACAAGCTCCACAAGCTCTCTATGGTTTTGGCGATGATGGGGAGTGCAAATGGGTGGTGGGGTAGGCAGGGGAGGTAGATGGGTTGGGTGGTGGAAGGGAGTTAGGTAGGTTGGAGGAGTAGGTAGAAGTTCGCATAAAAAAATTTGGGTTCAAGGATGGTGGGACAAAAAAAAAAAGCAAGAGAAAAAAAAGGCCTAGGAAAAAAATGAGAGCAAGGAGGAAAAAAACATGTGAAAAAAAAGGTCCAAGAATTAAAAAAACTACTGACCAAGTAAATTGATCGCAAGGGGACATCTTCATCCCATCCATGAAATCCCAAACCAAGATTTTTTGGGTGGTGCATTGGTGGGTGCTGGCTCAGTCAAGCCCCAACTTTAGTGATTCATATCTGCCCTATGCATGGTCTTTATTAATCTAACTTATTATTTGTTTTTTATTACAAGGTTGCTAGTCGTGTTTTGGAGTTTTAAGATGCATTGAAGTATTAAATGTAATTACATTGTGTTATAGTCAACATTCGAAGGCATTATAAAATCTTGTTTCGTTTGGTTGTATTGCAACTATAAATGTTTTCAAACCACATGCATTAAATCTTAAGTTTCAAAATTTTATATCCATATTTTTTAATTTTTATTATTTTATAATAATGAGTTTAGAGCTTAAAAGAAGATTAAAGGATGAAAGAAGGGCCCAAGCAAGGTCACTTTACAAAAAAAAACTCCAATAGTTAGGATTTTTTTTTTAGTTCTTTATTTTTTATGTTTTTTTTAAGATATTGGAACCAGATTTGTGAGGGCCAATTTTGAAAATTGACTGTTGTCAAATGAGTGAGAACGGCGTACCTTGAGAACCAAATTATAATATATATTTTAAAATATTGAAAATTGAGTCGATTCTCATCAACACTAATTTCTAGAAAAAAATCAACAGTTGACCCCATTCTCACGTAAAGGCATAAAGAACCAGAACTGATGGTTCTCCAAAAAAAACCACCCAACACTGGTTTACTCCTTAAGAGAACAAGGAATTTTACTTCCAGTAGGCACAATTTCCCACCTCCTTTTTAGGAGTAGGGCTTATATCGTTCATTGAATATTCATTGATGGGATATTTGTTGCTATGAGGTCCTCCGGACACACATATTTTAACATGTTCCAGAACTCATTTAGAGCCATAAGAGAGAGCTCTAGACAACTCTTCAGGAAGATTATTGTTGCAGATCAAGTCATGGACGTGTCATAACTGAAAGCATGGTCCTTGATTATTGCAAAGAGTCAAGAGTAGGGGGAGTAGAATATGAGGAACAAGGAGTCGTAATGGTGATGACGCAGAGTGGTGACACTGAAGCCAAGGCGCAGCAGCGTGGGGAGGGTTGGGGGGGCGGGTAGCGCAGCACCTGCCATTTTCAGAGTTGCACTAGCTGCCATTACCAGAGTCACTTACCTCTATGGCAACGACTGCATATGACAATGATTTTAGAAGGCCGCTGATTTTCATTTCCATCATCTTGTTTTCTTAGTCAAAAGTATTTTTCATCTTCAATTATATGGGTAGTGTACGTAGCTGCCAATTGAATGGACATGTTATTTACTTTCATTGTTTCCTATTCTCAGATGGATGCTCACTTATTTCAGGGTCAAAGTAAAAATTCCACATGTAGAATGGTTGTGGTATGCTCTTTAACACCCTCAAGAGATGAGTTAACAAAGTAATCATACTTTAAAGGGGTGAATTCTTCACAATTCCGGGTGATGTAGATTGTAACTGCACTGACACTGCAATTTACTCTTGTAATCTGGAAGGTAGGGGAGTGCATAGTGCATACCTAGTGTCTGCAAGAAGTGAGAGAATTTTGGAAGTAGGGGAGTGCATAGTGCATACCTAGTGTCTGCAAGAAGTGAGAGAATTTGTTGTGTTCACCGTGCTGCCAAGCACAATGATGCATTAGTGTAATAACACATGCTTGCACCTCATCTTACATTATTAGTCATTATTTTCTGTACTTTTCTCTGTTCATTTTCTTGCCACTAGTAGATAGACAGGTTGTGCAAGTGCCAAATCTCTCCACAATTCTTCAATCTATAATACAAATTGCAGACCATAGTACATCAACTTAATGAGATGTTGGAAAGATCTTGAAAGTAGCTGGTGCTTCACTTGGGGCCTTTTGAGTTAATTCTCTTCTAAGCATACTCTTCTAACCCTGCCAGAAGGCTTGCCAATTTCCCAATTGGTTCCTTCATTTCTTCCACAGTGTTACCAACAAAGTCTGACTTTGTCAGCCATAGATTTTAGTTTCTCCTGAGGTGGTACCTGGAGAATGCAATTTTACAATTTTTTAGCTCAGGAGTGGTTTTACACAGATGTAGGAGTATAAGTAATGGTCAGTTCAAATCCTATACACGGATACTAGTTGATACCAAGTGTGTACTCCATACTCCATCTTCCTGAGTGCAGGAATCTAGGGGCAGATAAGAGTTTTCCATGCCTATGGCCATTGAGAAGTGTGCACTAGTAACAAGGTTGCAGTGTCCCAAAGGGTGAACAGATGGCTGATTTACACTCTAGCGGAGATGAACCTCATTGACCAATTCTTTTCTCATTGTGATAGCTGATTTACTTTTCTAGCAGAGATGAACATTGATGTTTTTTCTTCTCATTGTGATAGTAACAATGACAAAGCAACTAATGCACACCATTGAGTTCAATTGCAATGAGACAAGAAAAAGCTATTTTCCCTTTGGTCTTCCTTCTGCATAAAAACAATGATACAGAAACAGATCTTACCTGGATAGCATCAGAGCCAAGTAGACCTCCCTTGGGGTTCTTAGTGTCCTGCAACACAAAATCCAATGCCTCTCAAAAAGCTTGTGTCTCCTAGATATTCTAAACAAATTCAAATCTAATAACCAAAATATCTATAATACCCTCGGTATCATGTTGGAGGTTTTCATGACCCTCCATAAGACATTGAACTTGCAATGCAAGCCCTCCAGAGGGTGAATTATATATACAGCTGCAAGTATTTAGGTGAAATTGAAGAGAGAACAACTTTAACTCTATTCCTATAGATGAACTAAGGTGTAGACAGTAATCAGAGGACAAAACTTCCAGGATCCTTGTAGCTTCCTGGGGTCCTTGACATTGCATTCCAAAACAAAGTGCATCCTCCAGAAGGTTGTACCCACCAACAGTGTGGTTGTCCCCAGAGCTGTGCAGCATGCAAAAGTCTCAGATTTTAACTTGCACAGATGACAAGGAGAGGTATCCATCCTCATCCTCCACAAAATTTATATGAACATTGCTTGCCTTCAAGTCATAGTGCATCACCCCACCCTCATGCAGGTAATTCACAGCCACTGCTATCTGTAGCATTATATAATAGATTCCAGCAATGGAAGAGCAGGTTATTGGCCAGATTTCTTCTTTTCCATCATCTAAGTATCTAATGCTACAGATAGCAGAGGCCATGGATTACTTGCTCATGAGCTCCAAAACAATGACAGGCTGCCTTCCCTAGACTGCATAACCTACAAATGAACCAACATTTGGGTGATGCAACTTTGAAAACAGACTTGCTTCTTGCTCTTCTGCATCCTTGTTTATGTGGTTGACTTGGAAAACCTTAGCAGATTGCCATAACTCCAAGGATTTTACAGTTGAGTGCAGATCCAAATGATCCACCTGCAAGAAAATGTTTTTTTTTTAAATCCCACATCAATTGAAAAGTCTATCATGTATGGATGTCCATGGTTGGTAATTTCTGCCTCCAGTTTTTTGAAAGATGTTTACCAAGTTCTGCAAAATTTGAGGTAAAAAGTATACCTCTGCTGTACTCTTTTCATGCTAAGAATTGAGCTGTCAATGTCACTTCCAGACTTTCTTCAACACTTGAATCCACAGAAACCAAGGGTGGACCATATATCATGTTTATCTTTGTCTGAACCAACACATTGACACAGGCAATAAACTCCCTCAGGTGGAGAACAACTGAAGCAGAATCAGAGGAGGTGATCACTGACACCCACCAAAACTTCTGGGTCCATGTGTCTAACAAGATCTGACCACACAACACAATTCAGCCTCAATTCCACCAGAGCTGTTTGTAACCTGGAAGATCTATGAAACCACCCTCACTAAATACTTACTTGTTGAAGTACTTGAACCTGGTCAAGTAATCATTTGCAAGGACTTTGCAGAACAATTTGTTAAACTTGACCCTTCCACAAGACAAACTTAATATAGTACTCACCATATCTTGACATTCATTGTACAGATCCCTCTGGGACACCATATTGGAACATGACCATATTGGAACATGACCCTTAATCAAAGAAGAACAAATCTCCATTCTATACAAACCATCCTTGACTAGATTGAATCCAGATGTGCTAGCTGCTGCTGTGAGAAGGGGTAGCAGTGATGGGCTGCTATTGTAAGGCTTCCAAAACCTTCACAAAATGCTTAAGTCCCACTGTGACCAAAAATGAAGTAAAGCACAACTGTGATTAGTAACACACTAATGTAACATGATTGTTATCAAATGCAGAGTTGCAGTAATACAATAACAATCACCTTCTCAATCACATGGGCTCCATTCTCCTGTGAGACATCAACCAACACATCAATATAAACCTACTGAAGCTAATACATTCAGCCCTGCATTTCATCAATGTTCGAATCTGGCACAGATCCGACCCTCAAGGTCGTTTCATAGTATTGCATGATTCATCTCTCAGCCTACCCATTACTGTCTCTTACACATGCACACACTACATAACCAGATGCTCAAACATAGACCATCAGACCAACAACAACGGTGCTTGAGAACACCGATATTCTCTTTATCAACTGGGAATTCCTCAACAGATCAGACCCTCAAGGTCGTTTCATAGTATTGTATGTTTCATCCCTCAGCCTACCCATTCCCATCTCTCACACATGCACAAACTACATAGCCAGATGCTCAAACATAGACAATCAGACCAACAACGACTGTGCTTGAGAACAATGATACTCTCTTTATCAACTGGGAATCGCTCAACAGACGACTCACATGCTACATGAGCTCTTACTCCAGAGGGCTTCGCAAACTATGCATACTCACATCAGCTGGTGACCTAATCAAACACATGAAGAAACATGGTCCCTACAACTCTTGAACAGCTCAACTCTTATAACCCTGGACATATGATTTTCACATCACTCTCAAAAATTCCACTACTAAACATTCCTCTCAAATCCAAATAAGCATAAGATGTCCTTACGCTGCAATCCATCTTGACAGAAAGACCAAACACAGAACACATCACTTCCAACTCTTTCTGCAACTTATGACACTCTGGCATAATACTCTACAATCTCACCTGAGGCCTTCACGAGCTCTGCCTTGCGTACTACGCTTGCTCCTCTTATTCTCACGCTCAGAACCCCGCACAGCCACACACCAGGTTCTGGCTAAGTGCATGAATGTCACAGAAAACTTCCCCGCGTATCAAATAGCCAAAAATAGCGCTTGCTCTAGCCTGCAAAATAACGAAACAACAACAACAAAACCACAGGCGAGAATCTCCTCGCCAAATTGCTTATTTTAAGTACCTTCTCCTTGTCATGAAAGCGCAGCAGCTGCCAAATCTGAGCAACACAACAGTCAGAGTAGACTGGTTCTGCTCTCTTTTGCCGAAAGTTGAATGGTTCAACAGCCCTAATCAATCACCCTTTTCACACTTTTTCACATTACACGTCCTCTGCAGTGCACATACCGATGTCTTCTAGACAGACACGTAACCGGTTTTGGTGTCTAAGGCCCGCTTTACACTAGGAGTCAGGGCCAATGTTCAACCCAAATCCAGCATTCCTATTGGTGCAAAAGTTGAAATCAGCCCCAAGAGCTTTACACTAGGAGTCGAGGAAATAAAAAATTCAATCTGCCCCAAGTACGAATAAATGCTAAACTTTAAGGCCTTGTATTGGCCCCAAGGCTGAAAAAAGGATACCATCAAATTTGGGAGGCCAATTTGCAAACCTTAGGGCTAATGTTCCAGCATTATTAATATCCTGACGTCAATGTTCTAGCGTTTATTAGTAAGTTGGGGCCAATTCGCAACCCAAGAATGCTCAAAGTTGGCCCTGAGATTTTTTGGCCTTGACTCCTAGTGTAAAGGAGGCCTAAGTACCACTTCAGGGTAATTTCCTGGTGGGGACAAGCAGCCCCTACTGTGCAAGCTGTCGGTTTCAGTTTTAAATTGAATGGACGTCATGGAATGCCAGGTTTTGTGGACGGTGGAGAAAGAGGTTACAAGTTTGGAACAGGCCCTGGAAGAACCCATCACCACTTGGTGCCTCTGCCCCACCAGGTTTGTCACATTCCTGGGTGGAACAGGCCTGTTCCGTACCCAGTTTTGGTGTCCTATTTAGATACCATTTTTAGGGCTTTTTCTGTAGGTGGGACGGTAATCAGTGATCTGCTGGCTCCACGTTTTGTTCTGCCAGCTTCAGCTAGCAATGTAAGGCCTCAATGACCTAGGCTCCATGAGTGCACCAGTTCCGTTTTATATGAACTAGGGTTCATCCCTCTTACTGAACCTGGTGGAGTTAGAGAGGTTTGGTAAAATTATTGTTTGGGTTCATCCCCTTAATCATCAAAAACAGAAATCACTCATGTATCTACCTTGCTTGCCCAACTACCCAATTTCCCCATTCACCCATACTACCCACCTATGTCACTAACCCAAGCTACCTATCTACACCATCAATTTTCAAAGGTTTTTTTTTGTTTTTCTCCATGGTTGTTGCCATTGTCGCAAGGAGAAAGAGTTGTTGAATGTATTGTCATTGTTGAAACTTAGGGACAAGAGTGGTATCAAGGTTGGGGCTAGCTACGAAAGGCCAACAATTCAATAAGTAAACCATTTGCAAAGCATCCAAATTTGAATACAAGAAAAAATGGGGAGTTGGAAGCTCTCTAACAATGGCATCAAAGAGTTGTTGAAGATATTGTCATTGTTGAAACTTAGAAACAAGAGTTGTATCAAGGTTGGGGCTAACTACGAAAGGCCAACAATGTGACAAGTAAACCATCTGCAAGGCATCCAAATTTGAATACAATAAAATATGGGGAGTTGGAAGTTCCACGGCAATGGTGTCAAAGGTTCATTTGATGCCATTGTCAAAGAGTTTCTAGTTCCCCATTATTTCTTATGTTATTGGTATGCTACAGAAAATAGTTCGTCCTCATGCATTCTTTGTGTCTATCAATCTTCGATGAACTCCTACATTTCTTTGCATTTGCATTGTTGTGCTACAGTTTTGAAAAGTTTCTCTAGTTGGTGGAGGATAAGCATGATGACTTTGTGAGCTTGTTTGTTGTAAACAAGGAAAACATGGTTTCTTTGTGCATAAGTTCTCTTTCTTTCTTTGTGCGCATAAGCTTTCTCTTTGCATGTAATTTTTCTCTTTTCTTTCTTTGTCTGTATGTCTTATTTCTTTTCCATTTTCTTTTCTTGTTTTTCTCTCTATGTCTACATTGTTGAAGTTGTTGTCGTCTTTTGGTTGTTCTACTTGAAAAGAGGACAATGGACCCAAGCTTCTTGTTGTCTTCAAATTAGTCTATCTATAATGATAAACCCAAGTTCGTCATTGTCTTCTAACTATTATATATACAAAAGACAATAACAAGTTAAGCTTGTCATTGTCTTCATATTATTTATATTAGTGAAAACAACAACAAGTTAGTTCATCATTGTCTTCATTTTCTTTTCACTATAAAGGACAACGACAAGTTAACTTCTTGTTTTTTTATTCTCATTTTGCTATAGAAAACAATGATGAATTAACTTGTCGTCGATTTGTTTCCTATTGATATAAAAGATGACACAATCAATCACTCATTGTCATCTTGTTTCCTATTGTTATAGAAGATGATGTGAACAAACACATATTATCATCTTCATGATTTTTCTTCCATTTTTTATTAATTTTTTGGCAAATTTTAACAAAAAAATTTGAGTTTAAACTTTAAAATTTCCCCCTTTTTTTGAAAAATAACAAAATCTTCCCCAAATAAACATTGTTTCATGGGGTTAATTTGTTATTGATGGTGATGATGTTGTAGTAAGAACAACGGCATCATGTTGATATTGATGAATACAATGTTGATGATGATGATGGTACAATAATAATAACATGAATAATTGACAATATTTAGTGAGATAAAGTTTCAAAATTTTGTTATAATTTACTATTGAAATGTTGTAAATAATGTATACTAAAACTATAAATATTATTTCTGATTAATCATTTGTGTAAAATCCAATTGAATATTACAATAAAATTAGGACTTAGGGTTCAAGATTTAAATTTTTTCATAACAATTTTGAATCAGTTTCAAATGTAAATTTTATATTGTTATTTAATACATTGATCCAACAACTACTAAAGTTGGGGATTCAGATGATCATATAAATGTAAAATTGTCATTTTTATAATGTTCTAGTACAATGATAAATAGTTGGAACATCATCATTAACAACAACATCAATAGCTATTACTATCATCAATAACATTAGTAACAATAGCAAAACATTAATAGTTACTGTTAGCAACATCAACAACTTTATAACAACAACAAGCATTAGTAATTACATTAGCAACATTAATAACAACAAAACATCGGTTATTACTGCTAATAATAACAACAACATTGATCAACCCTAATTTTTGCAATTGTTGACGATCCAAGGTTGTTAACTTTATGTGTATAAGAAGAGGTTATAACAAATTGGGGGGGTAAAGCATTGCCATACCTCATAGCAAATCACATCAAGTGTAACATGTAAGTTGCCATCCTTTTTTGATATTTTTTTACAATTGTTTGTTCTAGGGGGAGCTTGAAGCTTCAAGGCAATGGTGACAATCAATGGCTACTGTCACCATTATCAAAGAGTTTCAAAGCTAATTTTTTAATATACTTTTTGGGATTGATTATTGTCAAAGGATTTGTGTGTTTTTTTAATGATGTGCTTATAAATGAGGATAAAATTGATGAAATATAAGTAGAAGAAGAAGGAACAAAAAACGTTAATTAACCAAATTATTTTGTTTTAAGATGGCACATTCTTGGAAAAAACCTAAAAGCTAAGAAAAACATCAACTAATGGTAACTGGCAACAAATGAATGTTATAATAAATAAATAGCAAATTGAAGGTAAGCAAAAAAAATGTCATATATACTCCCACTCTTGAAGGTAAATCTTGTGTGATGAATTATGTCTTTCACATGCTAGGGTTTTAAATAGTTTAATGTCACATAAACAGTTTGAATAAGAAATCGCATCCCATTTTCATTCTTTATTCAATAATGGGGATGGGTAATTTTTTGCCCAATTTTTTTCCAAGCAATACATGTATATTAAAATAGGTGTTTCTTCCACATAATACCAAACCATACACAAATATAATGGGGTTTGGGGTGTAGGTTTTGTTTGCAAAACCCTCATTATGTTTACCATCCAATTGATATTCTAATTGTAATACCTTAATTGTGTATAAATGAATACTTCATCTTTTTGGGCAATATTCACATCATTGTCAACAATTCAAATGAATAAGGTTGGTTATGCAAGCCTCTTAAGCTTGCATGGGATGCCCACAATTGGAATTTTGAATCCACCAAGGGCAATTGAGAAAAGGAAATGCAAGCCATGTGCAAATATAATGAATAAGAAATTATTCATGGCTCATAAATTTGCAAAGACGTTTTTTTTTTTAACATTTTTTTTCATCATGCATTTGAATCATGGCACTAATTTTTTTGGTCCCTAGGCTTCAAGATACCACGAAAAGAAGCTTTTATGGTGGATGTAGTCTAACTCACACTTCAACATTAACAACTTGTTGCCCATCACCATATGGCAAAGGTCATAGAAATGTGACACTTACTGAAAAAACATGGGCATTTTTTATGACTTTCCTTTGAACAAAGGTGCACCTTAACAAATATTGTTAAACATCGTAACCTAATGTTTTATGGGAAATGTTTGTATCTCACCAACATTTTGTATCATGTTCATTTTGTATAAAATTTTGTAACCTTTTACCCATTTTTATTTTTCCAATCCCAATTTGTAAACCCTTGCCCTATCATCCTATGTCATACTCCAAATGCACGCCTCAATCCATCACAAATAGGTTAAATTAAAACAAAACCAATTAACAATACTTTCATTTTAACATGCAAACATGGACTATGGGCATGCCCCATTTTGTTTAATTTGAATTTGCAATACTTGCATCATTGAAGGTTTAGGGTCCTTGTTAAGGTGGTTGCAAATGCAAATACCATCATTATTCGTGTAATGTAATATCATCATAATATCCTTCTTGCAATACATCCATAAAATTTTATTATGTAACCTCACCCAAAGCCTCTTTGATTTGATAGGATTTCATTGTGAACGTAATGCAAATATTTCTTCCCCATCATCTAAGGTTATTTAGGTGCATCTTTTCCACCAAACACAAATGTTTGTATCTAGTGGACCAAATGCAATGGGAAATATTTAGAATATAATTAGAAGTAAAAAATTTAAAAGCTTAATAATATATATCACCACTTGTTATATATAATAAATACAACTTGATATAATAATATATCTCATGTAGCACCAAAAGTGGTGATCAATCACAAAAGGATTTAATCAAATTTATTTATAAAATAAATAGAAAAGTAAACAATCTAGGAATCCTATTACATGTTAGCCAACCACTAAAGCATGTTAACTAAATGGTGATTTCAAATGAAGAAAGTTAGAAATCCAAAAATTTAAAGGATTTCATAAATGTGGTGACTTTTATAAAAAAATTCCAAACAATTCCCTTGACCATGTTGCTTAAAAGAGAAATGGAAAATTTTTGCCATAAAAAAATTGTTTCACTTCAATATTAATATAATTATGTCCTAGGGTTTAAGGTTAATTTGAATAAATGGTGTATCTAAAATTTAATGGTATTACTTATTTCTTGAATTACAAACTTGCAATATTGATATGTAATATTTATTAATATTTTTTATCCTATAATACTTGACAATATGTTTAATTATTATAACACATAATATAAATATGATATATCATTAATACTTTAAATGTTTTTACTTATAATCATATTCTAAATATTCCCCATTGAATTTGGTCCACTAGATATAGGCATGATTTTTTTTGGTGGAAAAGATGCACCTAAATAACCTTAAATGACATAGGAATAATGTTTTGCAATACCTACACAATTGAATCCTATTAAATAAAAGGGGGTGATTTTGGTGAGGATGCAATTTTATGCAAATATTATGAGAAGTTTATTGCATCAATATTACATCACACAAATAATGGTGGTATTATATTTGTAACTACTAACACACCTCCAACTCCTTGAAAGATTTAAATGTGAATCCCAAAAATGAAAATAGTGGAAGAAGAAGGAATTGGGGTACACTCATAACACTTCGGGGGTAAAAAGGACGTGTTGAAATTTCGGGATGGGGGACTAAGACACGTGATAAGTGGGTCAATTATTCATATGGATTTGCATAAACCAAATAACAAGTTGGTTAGTGCATAGTTGAAGCATTTTTGGTGCATAAACGAACCCCAAACATACACGGACTCACAAGACTCACCAAAGCCCGGACTTGGGAAAAGCCACCACCTTCTTTCTTATATTATTTTCTATGACTAGCCATGGGGGCTGCACCCAAATGTCATTTTTCCCGAGACTTCGAAATCGGGAATCTCGAATTTCCCAAAATTGGGATTCGTGCCACTTTGGAAACCCATAACTTTTTGTGTAGACCTCTAATTGAGGTGAATTTTTTAACAAAGTTGTAATCTTTGTCAAAAGTTTTTCAATGATATGTGGCACGCTAATTGCACGCACATAATTCAAGGCAATTCTTGACTTTTAATGGTAAGGATTCAAATTGACACTTTGATTCTTAGCCCTTCTTTTAACCATAACTTGTGTTATGAGTACTCAAATGGATCATGCAAACCCATTTTAGACATCTACATCTTAAGGGCTTTATAATGGTATAAAAAAGTGTTTAATTTAATGAATTTTGATCTTTCAAATTGTTCTCTTAAAATACAGGACTCTATAGGGACTCCAACTCTCAAAGTGGGAATCCATTTGAAAGTGTGTGGGTTCATTACTTCACATTCTTTCACACTCTTGGGTTACATTCTCAGTCCGCACCTTTCCATGCCCTTGCCTTGGTCACAAGCCTAAAGTTAGGGTCGTGACAACTACTTTAATAATGAGCTTAAACCTTCAACAACGTAGGTATTACAAACTAAGGTTAGAAATATTTTAAATTTTATAGTGATAATAAATTATAATAATATTTATGGATAAATATTAAAATTTGAAATTACATATGAATATTACAAGTTTGTAGTTGAAAAGAAAACTAATAAACTTTAGATACAAAACTTCTTCAATTTTAGTTTAAACCTTTCAATTTTTCTCCCCAATTTTTTCATGTTGCACCAAAAGTGGTGATGAACTAAAAGAAGATTTAACCAAATCTAATTACAAACAAATAGAAAAATAAAAAAATCTAAAGATCTTATTGCATATTGGTTGACCATTAAAACTTCTTAAATAACTATGGAAATGTGATTTGAATTTTATTCACATTAATGACAGTATTAGATAGAACATTTGGGGACACACAATTATTGGCTCTCATGAAAGGAAGTGATCATGATTGTGCCAAATCATCTGATTATCTTATTGTGTGGGGTGGAAAGGAGAGAGCAAGAGGATTATAAGGCCTAAAGAAGGCTAAAAACAATGTTGCATCAATGCAAACAAAGGGCAAGGAGGAGGAAGATGATCCTTATAGCTTAGATGTGGGTGAAAAAAATTAGAAACCATTCTTTCCTAGTCAAAAGGTATGTTACTTGCCCAAAACAAAGGGAAAAAATTCTAGTTGAATCCTTTCTTCCTCGATCTTGGGGTACTACACATAGGCATGTAACAAGTAAGATTACATTCAAGCTTAACCTTTAGAAGATTCTATAATTACCTAAGGATGCCTTCAAACCACCCAAGGGCAAGGTGATTCGAGGTCTTCTTGCACTTTTGGTAGGTGTAAGGAGAAGGTGAAGCACCACGAACTCTTGAAACCTTGGGTTGAAAACGTAAGTAATGAATTCGTTTCTTTTGTATCTTTAAATTTTGAATTGATTCAAGTTCTTGTATTGAGAGGTTTTGTGGAAAAGTCAAGGTTTAATGGGTGAACAAATTGGAATTTGTTATATAGATTCCCCTAAAGGTGAAGACAAGATACACAATGTTGCATTTGGCTTTCCCCAATGTGCTAGTGGTAGAGGGCATTGTTGGGGTCTCTAAGGATTCATGAAATAGTGCAATTCTTGGGTTGCCACTACTTTGTAAGGAAGGTGAGGAATGAAATTGGCATGGGTCCTCCGATTCAGCACTTTTGTCATGCCCTATGAATCAAAGTGCCTTCCAAGTGTGATAAACTTAAATTATACTTGCAAGGAGGTTGGTTCAAAAAAGATTTGTATTTTGTGACAGTGTCAATACATTTTGCCATAAGAAGTAATTGAAGCAAAATTTGATTCTAGGTTGTGGAGTAAAATCTTATTTTAAGTTTGTGGAGTAGAATCTTATTCTAAATTTTGAAGCAGAATTTGATTTAAAGTTGTGGTGAAGAATCTAATTTTAAGTTTTAGAGCAAAACTTGATTCTAAATTGTAGTGTATAATCTTATTCTAAGTTTTGAAGCAAAATTTGATTCTAAGTTGGGCAATAAAATTTGATTATAAGTTTTGGGCCTAAACTTGATTCTAAATTGTGAAATAGATTTTGATTCTAAGTTCTAAAGAAAAATTATAGTCTAAATTATAGATGTCATTTATAATCAAAGTTGATGACTTTTTAGTCTTTGCAAAAAGGGATCATGAATTGTTATTAGCCACAAAATTTGTATTTGTATTTGCAATTCATGAAGGGGTGGGCCATCAACCTTATTACATTAACAATAATATTTGTGATTTTAGTGGTTATAATATTAATTACATCAACAACTGAAATTCATTAACAAGGGTACATATGAGCCCTTGTTCACCACCATTGTTTTTAAACACCTCATTATTGGTTATTTTCCTAATTATTAATAGTTTAAAATAGGTAAGGGTTGCATTTAAGAAATTTTAACCCATATAAGCTTCCCAAGTTGGTGAAAGTTTATTAATTCAACTTTTGTTAATTATGTAATTTTAAAGTTGGATAGCCTTAATTATAGTATAGGGTGTAGGGTGTTCCATCATTTTGCATCTTCAAATTAATAGGTTAATTCACACACGTCCACATTGCTCAAACATAATTAAACCTTGAATCAATGAAGTTGAGTTTAGTTACTACATGGGTCATTCACCTTAAGGGTTGATGTTAAAGGAGTAATTACTCATTGTAAATAGTTAATTAGTTAATATTTACTTACCTAGTTATTTTCCTAGGATTTACTAGTTAGTTTATATAGTTTTCATCGCCATTTGAATTTGAATTGATCAGTTTTAAGTGATTGTTTTTGGCAAAACACAAAATCATTGTAAAACATTGATTTTTTGTGGAGTATGGAAGAAGAGCATATATATATATTTAAAAGCTTCAATTCCATAGCCATATTTGTTATTTTGATGATTTTTCTCATACTTTTCATGACTAGATTGAAGTTTTGAACCTAGCTATGAGTATATTTGATTGAATAAAATTTATTAGTATTAGTTTCATGATATTTTTAGTCCAAATTTTTACTAGAATATAGAATAGGAATTCTATATCTTCTAGTTGAACATTATAGTAATACGTATGTTTGTGAGTATTAACCTTAACGTTAGCATTTTGAAATAGAATTCCAATGGTTCAAGCCTATGATCTAGTTAAAGCATAAAAGTCAAAACATAAACATGTTTTAGGCATGATATGTAAAATGAAAAAATTAGCGGTCTAACTAGTTCTATGAATCATCATAGAAGGGAATTCAAGAAGAGGTTTGTTTAGTAATCCCCGAGTAAAACATGAAATTATAGTTGGATAGAATGCTTTTGCAAATAAATAGGTAAATGAGCTATTTCACATTTTATTACAAATTTTTACAAAGGATACAATGCTATGACCATCATGTCCTTAGACCATAGCCTAACATGATCTCATTTGCAAGAACCCTAATATACGACAAAAGTAATACAACTATTAAACCATAGTTTAGTAAATGCTCAAAGTAACAAAAATTCAATAAATCGATGAATGGTGCAAACAAGGTTAATCAGCCCCTTTAGCCAATAATAATGTCCATTGCTAAAGACACGAGTTTGTGAAAAAAAACAAACATCTTCATCCTCACATTGACATTCATCGAACCTTCCAATCTTATTTTTGAAAGTAGGAATTAATTATAATTAGATGGTAATAGCATGAGGGTTAGGCAACACTTGATGATCCCAAATGGATTAAGCCATTTGAGTGCGCACCACCTTTCCAATTGGTTCTTCTTCACACCACTGTTGGGAAACATTCACATCAACTAGTGTTTTTTCAAGTTATTTATCTTGAACTGGCACAACTAGAGGATTTGAAGACATGGTGGCATCATCCGCCATGATTGCATTTCTGCCTATGTCACTAAAGAACAAAATAGTAGCTAAAAAAAATAATTTAGTACTTATATTTGAATGAGGTTTGATGTTTTATCTTGAAATTATGGTAGGCATAGTATGTGACCATGTGGGTTTCGTTGGAAAAACTATATGAAAACCTTGACACTTTAGGTCCAACGGATTCATCATTAAGCCTTAATTTCAATGATGGGTTTGAATAATACAAAGGAATTTTTATAATGGAAGATTTCTTTCCTATTGATTATTTATTATTCAAGTAGCTAATATAATTTATTATGTATTACAAAAATAACTAATACATTGGAAGGAGTAAATAGTGTGTACTAAATAAGTGACTAGTACATTGGTGGAAGGAAGGATACTAATGTTTTAAAATTCACTTAAGGAACATTCATAAAAATAAGAGCCATAGGAATTATAACCAATGCCTTGTTTTTCATGTTTTGATGTCAAAAATAATATTAATATTGCACATTTCTTTTATATGTTTTGATGTTAATGTTCTTCATACATTGTGGAAACATGTGTAATAATTTGAAATGAATCTAATGAAATTTGAATTATCAAAAACATTGATTAATCACTATAACCAGTGTTTTACAATGTTTTTATTGCTTGGAAGAACTCATAAATGATTTTGAAAGGACTTGAAAATGACATAATTTTGGAGAGACTCTTAAAACACATATTTACATAGGAGTAAAACATAGTTTTGAGCCAAAATGACTTTCTTATGACTTTGTACAATTTACAAATAGAATATTCATAATATATACCCAAATTTTTTTATAATAAATCGTCATTGAAATCCTTACTAAGGGTGCACCCCTAGTTCTTTATTTTACAAATGTACCCTTAGCAAAAAAAACCAAAAGATATTCATGTTTTACTACTAGTAAATTATCCTAAATGTTAATTATTTAAAAAGGATTAAGATGAAGAATTAGGATGTTGGGCCAAACAAATGGAATTGGCAATGATCAAACTCAAGGCACATCAAGATAACCAAAATAAGGAAAAGAATGGATCCTCCAAATTCATTGGTCATGAAGATTATTATCCTAATGTGAATGAAGGATGAAAACCTTTTTAGTATTCTCAATAGGTACAAAATTATCATCTTAACCATCATTGGAAGATGGATCAGCTTCAAGTCCCATTGGTTCATGAAAAGGAAAGGAGGTCATTGATTGGAAGGAGGGATTTTCATAGCTCTCATTGGTCAAGGTAAAACAAGTTCAAGGAGGGGACTTATGGGTGGTTCCTTGAATCTATGATGACTTACTTGTGTTGAAAGAGAGGGACTTATGATTTAAAGAGGAGTTTTGGTAAGAAGGAGGTGCTAAATTGAGGAGGAGGAGGAGAAAATGTTACGATAAAACAAATTTTATATTCCTTGAAAGTAGTATTTACACTTTTTGTTCTAAATTCAAGATTTATTAATTGCAACAATTAGTGGATTAGTTTTAAAATAGATGCAATGTTAGATTAGTACTTAAAGCATCTTCACACAATATTTTAGCCTCAACAAACTTTCAATTAGAGAAATATAATTGTTGGAAATAAAGGGGTCTATTGTGAATCCATTTTAGATGTAAACTTTGGATATTTTGTTTTAAATTCAAGATCTCATGATTACAACAATGGATTCATTTAGGAATTGAGACAATGTTAGCTTAATATTGAAATCATCTTCACATAGAATTTTAGCCTCATTAAAATTTCTATAAAGAAATATAATTGCTAGAAATATAGGGGGTTTGTTGTCATTTTTTTCAATGTTATCAAATTAATTCTTGGGTTTTGAAGCATATTTCCAAACTGTAGAAATAAAAATGTATGAGTGTTGCTATTGATATTAGCTTTCCAACAACCTTATGTATGTTAAATTTGAAAGTTATATGGAAATGTTATGGTAATTGGAGTGAGGGGGGGTCAAATTGTAAAAAAAGGTGAACTTTTGACTAGAACACAACATAACACTTTTTCACATCTTGTCTCAACATCTTTTGGTACTAATTGGGTGGACACACAATGCCATAGGTTCCTTAGGTGATTCATTACCTTCCATTGAATCACATCTTAACTTGTTAAAATATGACTACATAGTAGTTCCGCCCCCAATTGAATTTTATGAATTGCATGTCTCTAAATCGAAAGGTGTGCAAAGATTCCTCACAAAATGTTTTTGCCTTTGTACTTATTACATGTTGTGTTTATAAGGGTATGTGTATCCAAATTTCACACATTACAATCATAAATTGACGTTGAATTTTTTTAGAGTGCATATTTTTGTGTACATTTTCTCGTTAATATGAGAAGACTTATAGAAATTTTAAGGTTTTGATTTATGCATGATGTATAAACATGGTTGTGATCCTAATTATGTTATATTTTGGGACAACAATGTTTTGAAGAAGCCTCAACACACTGACTTATGCCCTAATAAGGACAATAATGCACCAACTATATGATGGTTTACATGATGTCATTCTGAAGTTGTTGAAGATGGCTAAGGTTCAAGAGAAAGTGTTATAGTGCTTAGTAAATGTGATCCAAAATAATGTTTACTGAATCCAAACACAATCATGTTTTCGGGCTTATTTTAATTCTCGTCAAATGTGAAATGCTTTGTTTTCTATGAAATAGGAATTGCTAACATCGTTAGTTATGGTGGGTCATGTAAGCAAAGTCCTTCACTACTACCAATAAGGGATGTTTGTGAGTCTGAGTGCAATCATGTTGACTGAATGCAATCACCAAACTTTATCATCTTTGGGCTACCGTTGGTTTCAAAGGTAAACTATAATACCATGTGTGATGATCATTGCTTCATGATGTTCTTTGGGTTTCTTTTATTTACTCTGCTACAATTGTTATTTGATCATGACCTTCGTGTGGTGTTGTTTTGCTTTGGGTAGTTTGTCTGTTTTGTGGTGGTTAAAATGTGTGGGTGAATGGGCTTAAATTTGAATATAAACATCAAGAGATTTCTCTAATAAATTCCTATTTCTACTAATCATGTGGCAAGTTACTAGGTATATGCTAAGTTTTTTTTTTTGTTTGTTCACCACCTATTATTGTTGGTGAGCTATTGTTGTTACAAAAGTAGAATTGATGAAGGAAAAATTTGCAAAATTGTTCTTTGGGGACAACATGTCTAGTGGTGTTAAATGAGTGTATTTCATTAGCCATTTCCAACGTAATTACGAATCTATCAGGTACTATAGGAAAACACTTTTAATGCACTACTACCAGCCAACCACTGAAAGATTAACCTACATTTCCTATTTCTACCCCTGCTAATGGATGGAATGCAACAACATTTTGCAGTGGCCCTAGCAAGGCTTTGCATTATGCTAGAAGGTTGTCATCAATATACATAGAAAACAATACATTTTATGTAGGTTGTTTATCAAAGGACATCATCTAGCATGCATGAATCCATCTACCTATTTGTAAAAGAAATCTCGTACAAACATTTGAAGAAAGAGACTAATTTGGTTTTTTATGGTGCCAACTTCCCTTTTTGGTGAACTCCAGAGGTTAAAACCATTTTTGAAGATCGACATATAAGATGGAAGGGGAAAATTGAATGGATTATTTTAGTTAGTGACCACATTGTAGAGTTCGTCCCTTTGTCACAAACTTTTTTAGATGGTAGGACATTGGAGGTGACGATTATCTACCTACGAACATTTTGTTTCACCATGATTTTATACATGGGTTTTTTTGTCTCTCCTTCCCCAATAACCCATTGTTGGATTCTAGAGTGAAATGTGTTATCACCTTAAATGGATTGCATTTTGTCAATGTTTTGATGCAAGTGATTATGAGCCAACCTTGTTCAAATCTTCACCTAAACCTCCCAACTTTTCACAAGTTGGATACCATGATGTTGGTATGTTCACAAATCAAAACTTTACTTCACCTTTGAAAAAACATTGAGCAAAATGTGATGTTTGCACTAGCAATATGCATAAAAAAAAATCTTGGAATATTTGTTTCCATAAAATCTTGGTTGTGCACTTGGGAGCTAACTTTCCAAAAGTTGTTTTTGGGTAGGGAATTAATGTTCCATCATTTGGTGTGGGGGATTACAAGTTATGGCAACCTATTAGGTCAATGATCAAGTTCAAAAGCTTTTCTAGTATAGGATTTTTGCCCCACTATTTCTTCAAGTATTCCTTTAACCACAATTGTTGGATTTATTGAAGTTTGCTTGCACTATGGGCTCATGTGTTGGTGCACATATTGGTGAACATTGCGTATGAATAATTAAACAAATTAGATTTGGGATATAAGGTGGGTCATGTCCACATATGGTTTCAAGTGGGGTCACAATTAGATGTAGATTAACAATATTAAACCTATGCATTTTCTTTTTACTCCCGCTTTTCCCCAAGGAAAAAACTATATTATATGTCAAGAGTGTGTGATGTCAAATGTATAACTTTTAAGAAATGTTGTCAACTTCAAAATTGAGAGGTAGGAAAACATTAAGCCATGAATGGTTATCATGTTGATGAACTGCACCATTGTTGGAGAGGACTATTGTCTATAGGCTTTTGTTAACATATTTATATTGGAGATGTTATTCAAGGCAACATGGTGTCTATGTTCAAGTACTTTTATTGCACCATTGTTGATGTCATTTTTTCTTCTATGGCATTCAACCACATTCAATGTTGGCAAATATGTTAGTTCATTCAATTTTTAAATTGGTTCACATGTAATGAATTTTAGTTGTGTTTAGTTAATGTTGTTAGAAAAAATTCGGACCTTTGTTGTTGTGGTATGCCCAATGTAGGAATTAAGCATTTTGGGATTTGTGATAAAGAATCCATGCTAGTTGACAATTTTTCCTAGTAATGCATTTGCATTTGTCACGTTGATGAGTACACTAAATTTGTCCTCATCAATTATGGTCGCATAGCAGACATATCATGTCAATATTTTTACACCACCTCCAAATTACATTACCACCTTGAGTTGTTGCCAATGTTCACCTCCAACTATTATTTTTAATTCTTCCACCTTTCCACCACCAAGTGCCTATATGTCGCAACCTTAGCCTTGGGCTCAAGACCAAGGCAAGGGCTTACAAAGGTGCGGGCCAAGAGTGAAGCCCGAGAGTCACATTTCATGTTCCTAAGACTATAGGAAAGTGTGAGGGAATGAACCCCTATAGTCCCACTTTGGGAGTTGGAGTCCTAATGGACTTTCGAGTATTTAGAGGGAAATTACAGAGGCTAAAACTCATTGGATTGAAGAATTTCATGTATCATTGGAAAGCTTTTGGAACGTAAATGTCTAAAATGGGCTTGCATGACCCATTTGAGTATTTAAAATATAAGTTATGGCCAAAAAAGGGCCGAGAATCACTAGTAGAAATCAGCCAAAATGTAACAACCCCATTTACGACTACATGCGACTTGTAGTCGTTTGCGACTAGATTTGGGAACATTTGCAACTACAAAACCAAATTCCAACTATTTTGGTCATTTTCACAACTATGATGCAACTATTAAAATTTTCATCCTATTGATTAGATCGATTTTACATTCATTTTCATCCATTAATAGGTTGATATGTCCCATTAGTCGAAGTAGTCACCAAATTAGTTACATCCTAAAAGTATTCTACAATGACATACGGGTGTATTTTAATGTATGTATTAAAATTATATATATGCATATGTATGTATATTGTTCATATAATGCATCTCAAAATTAATATTTGAACTTTGGATTTTTAATTCAAATCTGAAATTGATATTTCAATTATGAAAACTACTATTTTAGTTTTTAAAAACAATATTAGAATTTGAAACTTGATATTTGAATCTGAAAATTGTTATTTCAATTGTTTAAAAGATTATTTGAATTTCA
>Ga0116227_10005188_pt1 | contig 27714 bp, 26 predicted proteins | sample S1TSphgellanicum_FD_89693 | JGI IMG/M metagenome (GOLD analysis project Ga0116227, IMG submission 89693) | Host-associated microbial communities from peat moss isolated from Minnesota, USA - S1T2_Fb - Sphagnum magellanicum MG | ecosystem: Host-associated > Plants > Peat moss > Unclassified...
GGAACGCCCTGTGTGTCAGACGGACGAACGGACTAAGTGATTCATCTAAAGTGCGCACCTACCGGCTAAGTACGCACAATCCTCCCAGGTTCAAGTTGCGTACTTAGGCGGGAGGCTACTGTACTGCAAAGGGGTGGGAACCTACCTCTTTAGGTAATAGCAAACCACCTGGATCGATTATTACGTGAAACAGGGAGCAGCAGTCAGATCATATTTATTACACTCTTCTGTAGCAAGTGTTAGGTTGTGCTGTGCCATTTACCAGCCTCAGAAAATTGTGCACAAATTCCTGGCCAAAACCATTTTGCTGAGCCACACCAGCATGTTTTGACTTTTCTTCATCTAATTTTAACTTGCAGGGTCGCATACTAAGCACAGCTGGGGATGTTCTAAGTGTACTAGATATATAACTCAAGAGTAGCATGACTAAAGGTTTGGCATTACATTTTATTTCATTTTGCACAACTTCTGCAGTCACACATTCTAGAGCAAGAATAGATTGACAACAGGGAGCTATGGGAATGTTGGCTTGGGTGAGAAGGTTAGAGACACAGTCACTCTGCTTGAACATACTTGTTGATGGCTGCGTTTGCAAAATCTTTCATGTGGTGCTGTTGTCTCTTTGCACAGCATATATCCACATGAAACAGATCCAAACCATTGTTATCAGGGTTCTTTTTCTTTTTTAATTTCATGATGTCAAAATGCGGTGGTTTTTCCCCCCAGAAAAGAAAAATGAATCAAATTTAAACTAGAAAAACAAAAAATTCCCAATTGTTTTTTCTCTTAAAAAGAAAAAAATTATAAGGAAAAATAAAATTGATTGCCCATATGTTAAAGCCTTCACTCTTATAAGTCTCTTGTGAGCAAAAATAGTTGGGCCTCCAAAAGAAATACAACTTATTTTAGGCTTTTCAAAAGAGTTGCAAGTAAAAATTGAAGGGTTTAAACTAAACTCTTCAACCTAATCAAGGTGTCACCCAACCATGAGTTTAATTTATACAATCTATGATCATTCCATCTCCTCCATTACAAACAATTTTGTCAATTTGGGCAAAAGCTTCAAATATATTGGTAAAATAAAAGACTACACATTTCAGCATTTCAAGTTTTTATTCCAAATGTGTATTGAGCGCATCATAATGAACCAAAAAAACTGTCAATCGCATATTCTATATTTGTTTGTGACCACATCTTAACCTTCCCAAATTGTGGGGCCCTTGTTATGCTTTTGATCTTGAGTTGATACCATTTGAATGCCCTTGGCAAGGTTGTGTGCATAGTGGTCATTTCACAAATTTCCAACCAATAGAGAAAAGGTTATTAAATTTAAAGTGATTTTTATCATTGAAAATTAATTAAAATTTACAAAATTAAATTTTTTAATGCAATGCCTCTTCATCATCATAGTTACATTTGAGGTCATATTTGCTTTTTCATATCACATGAGGAAATGCATGAGGAATTTTTCATTGGTCACATAAGAAAATGCATTTGCCTTTTCATGTCATGGAAAAATGCATGGAGAATTTCTCATTGGTCATATGAGAAAATGTGTTTGCCATCTCAACCAATAAGTGCCTTTTCATGTCACATGAGAAAATGCATTTGCTTTTTTAAATCATATAGAAAGGCATGGAGAATTTTCATTGGTTGTCATGTTTGTTTTTTAGTGTTATCACCTTCCAAATCAAGATAAAAAGATCTTTTTTCTTTAATCAATCCCTCTTCATCATATTGGCCCTCTTGCATCCCCAACCTCAACACCCTTTCACATAAAAAACTTAAAAACACTTGAGGTCAATGACATTTGAGTTCCACTTGAATCAATATTTTTTTTTCACAATTGAGTTTTTCTTGAAAAGTCTTGAAAAAGCCTTGAAAAAGTTTTTTTTGGAAAGTTGTATCCCTTCAAGCCTTGAAGATGGTCCCATTGGGCCAACAACACAAGGGTCCACTAGTCTAGATGCAAATTATGGGTGGATGTTGGAGCGAGGCATTTGAAAAATTCACCCACATGCCACATCTTGATGGAAAACAATTGAAAATAATAATAGTTAAGAGCCATTAAGAAAAAGCAAATGAATTGTGATGTAATGGGTGTAATGACAAAATGCTACATTAATAAATCACTAGTGTGGCTTGCACTATTGGCCCAAGTGTGATCCTATTACAAAATAGGGAAACTCAACATGTGAACATTGTTTTGCAACACATGTATTGATTTTTTAAACAACCAAATATGAAAGGATATCATGCTTGTCAAGTGTTACCACGTTCTCAACTGATTTTTCCTTCCAAAACCTGGTTTTTCGAATTTATTTGAATTTTCAGCGGCAGAAAGCACTTAAAAATCAATATCTTCCACATTCTGAATCCAAATCTTATCAAATAAATTCCATTAAATCCTGCTCATCAAGATCTTTCTAACAATACCAAAGGCACATTCCAATTCCTCCTAAACTTTCAGCTATGATTCAATTTAATTTTCAGTCAAGAAATCATTCAATATTCAAAAACTTTTGCACTGCAAGTCCAAACCTTATGGAACCAATCCCATGCACTCCTCCTCGTCGAGAGTTTCGAAAGACACCAAGAACACAATCTGAAGCATCTGGGTTCGGTGGATCTCATACCTACAAAACAAACTACCTTCCTTCGTAAATAGATGTTTGTAATATTCAACTTTATTTGCATTCTTCATTTTTTGTTTTTGAAACTCCTTCTCTAAAGGAACCCTCACAATGTTATGATCATAATTGAAGACTCACCCATTTTGGAACATGAGAGAATATAACACCAAACCTTTTAGCAAATAATGCAAGTGGGTGGAATCACAATGATGGTATTGGCAACTTCAACAATCACTTTGGCCTAATATTGATTGGCACCAAATGGTTTCAAAACAACAAATAATGCGGATATGACTACTGAACATTCATAACATTATGTTTCTCTAAACACACAAGTTCTTCTTGAAACACATTCAACGACTTCAAACACAAACTTGAAAATATCAAAAAAACACAAACAATTAAAATGAAGAGATCTCTATCAAAAAACATAAACACAGACGATATATGGCAAAAAGTTTCATAGTTTTCAAATTGAATTTGGACCCATCAATGGAGTCCTTTGCCATGAAATTGTACATAAGGAATGGGTAGAATTTTTCTAGTGTATGTGGAATGTGCCTTAGTAGAATTTCTGCCTCAACAGAGATGGCACCTTACACAAGGTGCTTCCTCTCCTCTCAAATGAATCACAGCAGTCTATTCATGAAAGAAAGTTTGACAGGTTCTTTACGCTGGGTAATGACTACGGACCTTGAACAGGGCTGTTCTGAGAATTTGGGTCCCACCACCAGCTTCCTGATGTGACGCAGGGCTGTTTGGGAATCTGGGTCCCACGCCCGACTCCTGACTCAGACAGGGCCCTCATTCCTAGAAAAACCCTGCTTGAGGTCCTTACCCTACACATAGAGCCTACCTCTGAAAGAGACCCTACCCTTACAATGGAAAGAGCCTGAGAGTTAGAACAGCACCTGCGTAATAATGTCCATAGCTTGTAGTGTGATCAACCCCGAAGGCTCAGTTGATGTAGAGGTCAGGATCCTTGGACAATCCAAGCAAAGCAATGGAAGTTGGATATAGTTAGCTTAGGCTGCTACCAAGGAAAAGACAAAAATTTCACAGTTCAGTCATGATGGTGACTACTGAGTTTCAGTATGAGATGCTGTTGTCAACTTGTCTCCAAATCTTATCATGCATCATCCTCTGTTCTATCTCATTCTCTGAACAACCGTAGTACTAGTTGTGTTTGGTTCTGTCCAAAGACAAATCACATGTGCTGCATATTTTATTTGTTAGTAAACCTGATGCTTAGCACTTCTCCTCTAGATCATTTCACTCACTTCATCTTGTACACTCAACTACATTTTTATAACAGCCAAAAGATGCTAGACACAAGTAAATTCTGACCAAAAAAGAGTCTTTTCATATTAAATAATCTCATGCACATGTTTGCTTCACAGGTGCCAATGTCTATACATTTTGACCCACTTTTTCAGGATGAACTTTCTCCCAGAAGACCAAAGGATTTTAGTAAACATGAAAAGAATCGAGAGAAGACCAATTATAGATATTTCAGATTTGAACACAGTTCAGCAACCAAGTAACAAGCATGAAAAAGAGAAAACCCAGTCTCTAAAGAAAAGAGACCAGAGACAAAACAGAGTAACAATTTGAACAGCAATGGTCATGTGTATGTTCATGGAACTTCAACAGCAACATGTATGTATAAAGAAACACTTCTCCATTCAACACTCTCTCTTTTGAAAACAAACAGAGGATGTTGGATTTGAGGCCAACCTGGTTATGAACTTTTTGTTCACCAAATCTTTCTCCAAATTGACAGCACCCACACTTTTCCTTCCTGGATGATACTGATCTTTGAGCAGCTGGCTTGCAAGCTAACACAGTTTGGATTAGGTTTTCACATCTAACTAAAAAAATTATCTCTTTGCAAAAACTCTCAATTTGGTCAATGGATTGGAAGACCATGAATTGTTATGTACTTGGAGAATATTCTTGAGCCAGTAATTTTGCCTCCAGTTCCAAAATGCCAGCCATTACTAGTATTGTCACTGCCAGCAGTACAATACAACTCAGATCAGCAAATCTTGGAGGGGTGAATAAGCTGTGTTTTGCTGGAGCAACCACTAAGGAAGTGGTTCTGTATTACACATTCAAGTTGGTGAACTACCAGGACTTGCTCCAGAGTTTGAATGTCTCCCTACCATGCCTGCAAACTGAGCTTTTCCCATTCACAAGCATGTGGGCCATCAAACTGGAGTGTTGGCAAGACCTTGAGATTCATCATTTCAGAACTCACTGTAAAGTTCTTTTCACTGCTGCAATGAGAAGCTGAATCCCTGCATCTATCTGGTCCTCATAATCACTTCCTAGCCAGACTAACGTAAGCATACATGCCATGAAGAGAAGCATGGCTTGTAGGCGAGCCTCAAAATACAAGACATCAATGTCAGTGAACTCCTCTGTTTCGAATATACCAAATCGCAAGTGGCAAGCTGTCTTGGTGACTCCTGTCACAAATATGGAGTAGCAGAAACCCAGGCTAATTGATGTCAGTGTCCGCCAAAAAATATGGCCATTCTTAGATGAGATCGAGAAAATGTCGGTGTGGTGTGCAAACCTGCTCATCACCCCAAATGCACATAAGGAGGTATCAAATTGTTTGCCTCCCATTATTCCGACCAGGGCTGCATACACCTGCAAACAACCCATTTCCAGCAAAAGCCCCTGTGCCCAAGGTTTGTGGCTAAAGGGAAATAGAATACAAGGGTGTCAAAGAAAAAATAGAGCATATCCCATTCACTATCCCATTTGCCAAAACTCACCAACTTTCTGTGCATCTCAGCAATACCAGAAGACACCTCTCCAAACAGGTAAAATACATCCTAAATATGATAGCTTCAAGACCCTTAGAAATAATGGACAAGACGTACAGGGTCCAAAAATGGCGTGAGATGGTTGTCATTGGAGGTTCTTCAACGGTGCAGTTGCCAGTGAAATTTTGTACAAGCTCCACCCTTTGCAGGTTGCTAGGATTGTACTTGCATGGATAATCTTCATTGATCTGCATTTTGCATCCAAAACCAGAAGAAGAGGAAGAAGCTTTAATTAAATATTTCAATCAAAACTAGTCCATTGATGAAACAGAGTTCATGACAAAAGATAAGCATGTACAGTCCAATAACCCATCTCATTGACAATGATGTCAAAAGAAAGGGACCCCCAGCACTTCATCAACAAAGTACCTGAAATCTCTCCTTGGTGCGCCAGACAGTGCGAAAGTCAGGCCTGCAGTCTATAGGTAGAACCTCTGCAGGTGACTCAGCTGCAGCTTCCACTGCTGCCTCGGAAAAATGTGGCCTAAATTCAACCTGCAAAGAACAAGTACAAGACATCATCAATTCATGTATACCTGTCAATAATTTTTCCAGAAGCAAATGAAGCAGCAGCTCAAGACAATGAACAATCTCAACATTTTGTCTAGAAAATGCACCTTGAACACAGAGGTCCAGTAGTAATCAAAATAGCAACGAAGCTTTGAGCGGCCTGTGTGACCAGAACTGCTGATTGTTGGCATGTGTGCCACATACTTGAGCTCACAGACCTTTGCAGAACGAAGGTCAACACCTGCATCAATCAAAACAATTCTCACTCAAGTTCATCAATATCCATGCTCCAATGAGCACAACCCTAATGAACCCATCAGTAGGTATACTCTGACCAATAATTGGAACCAGGATGTGGAACTGAGTATACAATCAGAATAATAAATCCTGATCTACTACTCTCCTTCTCTTTGAGCTCAGGGATGGACAAATCAAGATGAGATCATGATAGTATTTTGCTTGAAAATGCTACTTCTCCATTCGCTCCTTGGTTCATGTGTCTGTATCCTGTGAAGACCATTTCTGAGCTTCTCACATGCAAACTATATGCCAGGAACATACATTCTGCTTCTACTACATTGGCATTTGAACAGACAGAGGGAGCTATGCTTGAAGAATTTGGGTATTTTGCAAACCACAACCTTGAGCCGCCACCTGTATGCCTACAAGCTGACTAGCCTGTTGTTCTCTCACCAAGCTGTCCATTCTCCCATGTTGATGACCCCATTCATTCAGCCCACAAGCCAGCCAGTGGGGTGTGTGCAAACAAAGAGACACTCAAGAAAGAATGGCAAGAACAATATTGAGGACTGTGTGAAGAGATGCAGCCACAGCAGGAGGAGGAGGAGGAGGAGGAGGAGGCATATATGTATTCAATTAGGTCATGATGATGAGGATACGAACCTTTGGAGATGATTTTGCAGCTGGTGGAGAGAAGAGACAACTTGGCAGGTGGGATGGTACTCAAGAGAAACGCAGAGTAACCAAGCAGTATGGCCATGATGAGAGACACCACCAACACGAGGGCGCAAGCAAGCCACCAACGAGCCAAATGCAATTTCACCACACGACCTTGTCGTCCTTCTCTGATGCTGTGCCATAGCGGCACTCCTACCATGACCACTGCCACTATCACACCGCAAAACGCTGGCTCCTCCATTCTCCCTCTCTCACACACAAAGCTTTTTTTCTCTCTACCTACTCTCTCGCTCTCCAACAACAACAGCAGCAGCCTTATTCCAAGTACCTGCCTACACTCTTGTTGAGATCCGTGACACCAGTTCTTTGTTGTATCCGTGATCCTCCGCCATCGCGTTCATTTTGCAATCGCAGCAGCAGCAAAGGACTCCTCCTCCTCCTCTTCTTCTTCTTCACCCCATCTGGTGCTCTTCTTCTTTACATCTCTAAAACATGAACTGAAGAAAACGTTTGTTTTCGGAGTCCTCCTCGTCTCCTTCCTTGGCACGGAGGAGACGACGACGACGACGACGACACGCAGGGCCCGCCAAGACTCCTTGTACTGCAACTTTCGAAAAGATGCGAAAGGATTCTTGTTGCCATCCTTCGCAAGAACCAGGACTATTGTCTTCTGTCTACACTAGCTTCTAGAGCACGTGAAGATCGCACTTGCCATCCATGATCTCGAGCACAAAGAAAGCTACCAGGGCAGAGATCCTGCTGCAGTGCGAGTGGTAATTGCACACAAATCGAAAGCAATTTTCTGGATCTTGCTTGCCTTCACAGTAGTAGCATCATCGACATTCTCCAGAAAACTCCGCAACAAGACGATGATGATTAGCAGAAGAGAGAAAGAGAGAGTTACAGAAGAAGAAGAAGATGCGATGCGCGATAGATGACGACCGAAGAGAAGTTTCTTCACCTTCACGAGAGAGACTGTGTTTTGTCTCCACCGACCTTGATGGCGTGCGTGGCAGCCCCGCAACATCCTTCCGGAATGTGCGTGCGCTTCTGCCAAACCTCATCAGAAGAATGCCATGAAAAAGATGAACTTTGCTGCTGCAGCTGGCGCGCTTCTTGCTGATCTTCTTAAGGTGCTCATGCATCATCATAGACTGCTACTGCTTCTCTGGTTGTGAGAATCGAGAGCTGCTTCTTCAGAGAGAAACCCCAAGCGGGCAACAGCCGCATCACAGAGAGCTTCTTCTTCTTCACAGAGAGTCATGGGAGGAGTGGAGATTGTGTTCCTGGACGTGGAGACCACGATCCCTTACAAGAAAGGCCAGAAGTTCGAGATCCTGGAGTTTGGGGCCATCGTTTTGTGTGCGCAAGGGCTGGTAGAGAAGACTTCCTTCTCCACATACGTGCAGCCGTCGTCCATGGCTGCCATCTCCAAGAAGAGTGTGGATTGCAACGGCATTACCAAGAACGTCGCTGCTCATGCTCCCTTCTTCTCACAGATTGCCGACCATGTCTACAACTTGCTTGATGGTTTGTTTATCGATTCTTGCTTGCATTCTTGCTTGCTTGCTTGCCCGAATTGTGTTCATTCTCAACTTCGGAGACGGTAGAGGCATTGTGGAGTTTGCAGTCTTTCTTTAGTGTTTAGGGTTTCCTTCTGGCTTCAAGCATTTCTGCTTCAAAGGGAGTGAGTGAGTGAGTGAGTGAGGGATGGAGGAGAGAGAGAGGGGTGGCAGTTTTTCAAGCACAGCAAGAGTTCAGAAATAACAGTAGTAAAGAAAATTGCATGTGACAGCAGACTGAACTGACCCTCTTGTGGGTGTTGGAGCTTGTTGGCAGGTCGAGTGTGGGCTGGGCACAACATCCTTAGCTTCGACATACCAAGAATCCAAGAGGCTTTTGCTGAAGCTGGGCTGCAAGCTCCCACAGCTGCAGGTGTGATTGATACACTACCATTGCTAAAATCTACGTTTGGATGCAGAGCTGGGAACATGAAGGTAACAAGTTGCAGATGACTGAAACCCCCCACATGTAGGTTTTTTTCACAAAAGGAATGTTGTCTTCTTCCTTCAAAAGATTTGTATTGAATTGTGGATTTGCAGATGGTGGGCCTTGCTAGTTGCACATGACTGAAACTCCTTGCATGTTGCTTTTTTTGCAAAGAAAAATTGTCTTGTCTTCCTTAGGGTTTGCATTGAAATTGTGGATTTGCAATGGCGAGCCTTGCTAGTTGCACATGACTGAAACTCTCCACATGTCAGTTTTTTTGCAAAGGAATGGTGCCTTCCTTAGAAGAATTTGCATTGAAATTGTGGATTTGCAGATGGTGAGCCTTTCTAGTTGCAGATGACTGAAACCCTCCACATGTCAGGTTTTTTGCAAGGGAAGATTGTCTTCCTTAGAGGATTTGCATTGAATTGTGGATTTGCAGATGGCAAGCCTTGCTTCCTATTGTGGGCTTGGAGAGCAAGCACACAGGTGTGACATAAGATCCTTTGGTCATAGCAATTCAGCATCCTAATTCACATTGAAGAACTGGTCTTTTGTGTTGTGCAGAAACTTTTCTTCATTTTCTTATTTCCTGTGGTGCGCACATCTTTGCACATTTGATATGAAGTACAAGACTTGCAGAATAAGTTCATTTGACTTTGACAATGTTTATGGAATCAGGAGCTTGGAGGATGTCCAAATGAACATTCAGATCTTGAAATCATGTGCCACTATGTTATTCCTGGTGAGAAAGTTCTTGCAATTCCCTTTACAAATGTGCCACAGATTACAAGTTCCTGTTGATAATTTCACATTACTGCACTGTTGCATTTGATAGAGTTGTTACTGCTATTTTCTCATGAATCTTGCCCTTCGAGTTGCAGGAGGATCACTTTTCAAGTCTCATGACAGAGAAGAGTGATAGTGAATTGGGAGTTTCTTGTACTACCGAATCTCTAGTGAGCATGCCTTCAAAGAATTGCCCCAAATCAGCAGATGTTCCTTTTTCTGATGAAATAGCTATGGCTTCTTCAACAAAGTTATTGACAACAAGACTTGAGGAACCTGCTAAAATCCCAACAATTGAGACTGGCTTGGATGTGTCACAGTCAAGCAGAGTGTTTGATCTTCATGTAATAGCTGAAAGCCTGGAAGGGATCATGGGAAGTGAGCTTGACTTGAATGGGAACTCAAGTGAGGAAGACGGTGAGTTTGTCCAACAACACAGTGAGCAAATATCAGTCAATGTGAGGCATTCACTAAGTGAAGTATTGAATGTTGATGAATCCTGTGTTTTGAATCAACATCTACACATGAAGAAGATGGAGAAATGTGTGTTCCACAAGCCTTACAGTTCATCAAATCTTGAAGGGTCTGAGGAATGGTCGGTGGCTAGATGCTGCATGAGGCATACTCTGAATAGCCATACAAAGTGCATATCAGGTGTGGGAGAGCTTTCCAACTCTAGCATAGGGCAGATTGAAGGTGAGAATCCTTGGTTGCAAGTCAAGAAAATGTCAGGTGTGGGAGAGAGCTCTGATGCTGGAGTAGGACAGATTGAGTATGAACCATATGCTTCTTGGTTGCAAGTGAAGGACATCAATGAGCGTCAAGTGTGTGTTGTCAAAGGGCCAAACTCCTGGGGAAAGAAGATTCCAGTGGTGATGTACAGAGGGTCACCCCTTTGTATTTATGAATGTGATGCTATTGTGAGGTTTAGTGTAAGGGAAGCTTATGACCAGATGAGAAAACTGAGTTTCTCTCTTGTTCTCCAGCCATCTCAACACACATACGATTTCTTCCATGCTCTTGATGCGTCTGTCAAAAGCAAGTATGTGGAGCTGGGTGGGCAATCTCAGTGGAGACCACTGGTCTGGAGAGAGGGAGAAGCTGATGTGATTCGCATCAGGTACCTTTTTTTCTCATCAAACACGATCTACAGTATTTTTTGGATCACAGTGTATAGAGAGAGAACACACAATACTTTCAAACTGCTGTTTTTGTGATCAAGAAGGGAACATGATGTAGTTTGCCTTCAGTCACAGAACGTGATGCATGACATATCTATAAATGTTCTATATATTTGCATCTCCTAAAAGCTCTCAGATATTGTTATCAGGTCATTGTAAGCTGTTTTGATTATGTATGCATTTGTGTGGGATGGAACAGGATTGTCACAACAGGCACTGGAGCATCAGCTGTTTATACAACACAATTTCATCAAAGGACTGAAGGAAGGCTTAGAAGGACTCTCACATTGGGTAGTGTGGATCCAGTAGCTTTTCGAAGGTGGATACCACCAGGGTCAAGAGTAGATGTACTTCTTGCTCCAAAGGTTTACGATATCCAAAGCACAGCTGGTTTGCAACTCATTGCTCATGATTTGACTCTGCATTGACATCCTCATTCAAGAGGCTGTGACACTCATATTGTCATTATATATATATATATACTCAGGCATTGTGCCTCTTCTGAATCTTCAGAATTTCTGTGAGTTGACATCGTTGCCTGTTCTTCTATGTCTCGGCAATTCATTTTCATATCTCTATGAGTGAAAGAAAAAATTAAGTTCATTTTGTATATAATTGTTGAACCTTACCATCGTTTGAATGGGAACACTTGTCTATGAGCATGTGAAAATGGCCAAGCATAACATACCTGGAGTAAAACAGTATGAGGCTTTGTAATCCATTGATTATAAAATAGGCTTCAAGATTCTAGCTTTCTTTAAATCTTGGAATTTCTCCTGATTGTTTGCCTGAGGTCCTTTGATCCATCCATTAGGTACTTTTACCAAGATGGTCTGCTGAATTTTGTAACCAATCTCAGATTTTGAAACTGATGTGGGGCAAACAAGAAATAAACAGGAATTTTTGCTACCAAGCGAAAATGAGACAAAAACTCACCTTGATACATGAGAAGGAATCCGACTAAACAATGGTGCCAATAGCATTCCAGGGTGACTGCTGAGTTTAATATCTAATAGACCTTCTTTTTGCTCAAAGTTCAAAGGCTCACATTGACTGTACATCCGTTAGGAGTTAGAACCCTCCAATGAAGCGCACATAAACTCGGCCTGATTTTGAAATGCGAGCTGGATATACCTGCCAAAAAGAAAAAACAGTTTCAATTGTTTCAGTGTGTGAAGCCTGAGATTGAGGGCCCTAATTGTTTCTTGGTAATGGATCTACAGCCTCCTATTGAATCGAATATTAAGGCACTTTCTCAAGAAACTGCCAAAACTGATGTGGATGCAACTACAGTAAGCATTTGCTTCTGAATATTCCAGAGCACTGAAATAAGCTTTGCTTTTAAACTAATATGGTGTCAGTGTAGGCAGCATAATTTGACCTAGCTTGTAAAAAGCAGGTGCCAAGAGGAGGTAGTGCCCAGGCTAACATCATACATAAGATGAAGAAGTGGTAACCAGAGATTCAGATGCGATAGTATACAAATGCACATACCTTAGCAGTTACAGGGGAAGTTTTATCCTTCAAAGTCCCAACGATCCATGATAAGGGACCATCTTTAGGACAGTACTCCATTACAGCACCATCCTTCAAGGAAAATTTTGAATGGCATAATGGGCATCTGATACTCAGATTGCCTTGCTCTTCTTCACTAATCTGAAACAGCAACCCACAAGAGAATAAAAGCTTTAATTATGTTGATGCCAAACAAAATTTGGTGAGTTCCTGTTTGATGCCACAAATTGGGGATTGAAAAGTCCCAGACCTTACGATTTGGCTGTAGGTAGAAACATGGTCATAGACTGAGAACACTTCTATGAGGAAAATGTATACCCTAGATGTGATACAATTCTTTTGATGCTTATGTTGTGGCTCCTAAGAGACAAACTGTGCCAGAATCTCTGGCATAAGTGAGGAAACAGAAAAGGTGTTTTTGTTCTCTACTATACGATTTATGATGCATAAAAATTCCTAAACTTACAATATTTGCTATACTTTGACAACAGAGTTGATGACAGGTCTCCAAGTATGAAAGGATAAACTATCCTCCATTCAAGATGTAATAAAAAGTTATACAGAACAGTTCAAGGTAAAATTAGACAAAATATTGCTTAGCCACCAAATTAGAAATTACCAGAAGTTGGAACACAACATCAGGCCAACTAAATAAAGAGCTCCATACCTTGCCTTCAATAACTGGGAATTTACAGACTGTGCAGTTTGCTTCAATAGAAAAAATTGTCTCGTCCCTTTGAACTAAGATATACCTGCATTCAACATTCAACATTGTCAGTCTGATACTTTGTGAGCAAGAATCATAAGGTTACAACTATACTCATTCTTGTCATGTTAGTATTGGGTTCACTAGAACTGACACCATGGTTCCTTCCAATGTGTTATTTTGGAATTTTCTCAGCAATCTCATATATATGTAATTATATCAGTCACCCTGGAAATGGAGTTACAGTACACATTAAGACTGACATGTGTGTGCTGCATGGACTTGTGATCACTTTCCTGACATTGGAACACACACCTGGTAATATTACACCTCTACTGACATGCTGAATATATGTTCAAATCAGCCATATTATAGTTGTGCATGCAGAACTTGCATAGGTAGAAGGAAGCATACCCTGCATTGTTATGTATAATGGCCTTGTTTTTACCTGGTGTGAGTTCATCTGAAGACAGCACCTGCACCACTCTTCCCGTTGATCTTTGTTATTTGGTTGGCGGTAGTATCACCAGCCTGCTGCTGTGTTCAAGAAATTCTAAATCTTAACAAAAAGTACTGACTACCAGAAGCTGTATCCACACGAGCTTTCTGAACTACAAACTGTCTAGATATAATGGATTCAGAAACCTCATACATCAGAGAAGAACATTGTCAAAATCCCCTTATGCATATGCAACGATTGCTCTTGTTGATACATACAAGAACTTGAGAGTCATTGCACATGAAGGAAACAAAGAAAAGAAATTGAGAGAGACCTGGGTCCAGCCTGCATCAAGATCAGAATCTTGGCCTCTCATGCGTCGTTGGACGCCTTGAGCAGCAGCTTTTTTGGCATTTGAGCCCCTCCCTTGTTTTGGTGGCACATTTCTAGCCCTTATCTGCACCAATAGACCTTTGTCTCTCTGATTTCCTAGCCTTGAAGATTTGCTTGCTGAACTATGCAGTGCAGGCGATGTGCCTCTTGTTGTTGAGCACGAGCCCACCTGTCGTTCCCCCATGGTAACCCCACATCAGAAGGACCAAAGATGATGATAATAAGACATTCCAGCAATTGTTCTGGTAAAGTTTCTCGGTGCAATGCCATGAGTATGAAAATCTCAGTAAAATTATGATGGTCCATGAAAAGAAACCAAAATGAGAGAGACGCAGCCACATTACGAGAAATATATACGTCTAAGACACACAGGAATACATAGAGCAGAACTAAGAAAAGGAGTCAATTCGCAACAAGTGACACAAGAAGTAGGGAAGGGAAATCCACTGGCTATGTTTCGACAGCAAATTGCGAGCAACGAAGAGGCACAGGATCACCATTGCAGCACCATTACACCAAGGGCAGAGCTTCAAAAGGGCGAGGGAGAGGGAAAAACAAAAACAAAACAAGACAGAACAGAACAGAACAGAACAAAAAATTGCAATGAATTTAAGGTCATACGCAGAAGAAACAAGGTCAGTTGTTACATCGGAAGAAAAAGCAGCCATAGCTCTCTACCAAAATTTACATTCTGAGAAGCAGCGAGGAAAGAAGGAAAAGAGACAGAGAGAGATTTGAAACCATTCATTCACATGATCTGCAGCAAGCCTGTCCCAAAAACCAAAACGCACCTGTAATGAGGAACAGGATTGGATCGTTGTCGCAGAAACGGATCGTATAACACTAGTTGTTGCCATCGAACTAGCCAAAATCTCCCAGAGAGTTCGAAATCCACGCGGAAAGAAACACAACAACGTGAGCTTCCTCTTCGTCTTCTTCGCCGTCGCACGTCGTCGTCTTCCTCTTCTTCTTCGTCTTCTTATCGCGTCGCAGTAGCTCAGGAGTCCCGCCTGTCTCGAGGCTAATCTGTGACTCCGCAATATTTCATCCGCAAATGTCATCCATGTACTATATTTCATCCAATAACTTTCATCCAGAGGTCAATTCTTCTCCATAAACAAAAAATCTAGTAATACATTCTATTATCTATCATTTCAAGATTTTACTTATTTAATTTATATTTAAAAAATCAAAGGAAGATGAAAATGCAAATAAAATCATTACTTTTAATTGTGAGATTCTTGAATTGACATTAAAGAACCCTTGATTAATCCAAAGCTTTTTACCCCAATCAGGGGGTTCTAGTTATAGTGTTTCATGTTGTACTTTTTTGGTGCTTATTTGAGGAAAAAAGGTTTAAATTTTGGTGAGTTGAACTTCACCAAAAAAAAACATTATAATGTTATTAAAAGTGATGTTTAACATTGTACATTTGAAATGGTCAATGTGAGAAATATTTTCAATCTTATAGAAAGACATTCTTAACATTTGAAAATTTGTTACAAGAACTGATACCATTTATAATCCAATTTGTGAGAACATTTATCCCTTTCAAAAAAATGTCAAAATGGTTTTGTATTATTGTCACATGTGAGTTGTTTCTAAACTAATGAGTGCATTATATGGTGTGGGTACATTTACAATTATATATTATTATGTGGTGTTTTGTCTAATGTAGGAAATTGTTTTGAACTTAAAAAAAAAATTGTTCACATTTTTAAAGATTGATTTTAAAACGTCATTGAATGATTTCATGACATCACAAGTTTGTAACAAATTTGTAATGTTATTATATGATACACACGTATTTTTAACTATGAAACCACACAATTGAATCACATTTTATGCAAGAGATTTTTACAACATGAGATAATTTTGTAATATAGTGCTATGTTCTTTGTGATTATGATTGGTTTTCTAAATGTGTGCACTAATAAATTAAGAGGAGTTACACATGAAGGAACATCCAAAATGTTAAACTTGTATTTGCATTTTGATCATGACAAATTTTGTAAGAAAATGTTAATGTTGGAGATATGCAAATTCAATCTCACCTTGTTGATGATGTTGTGTATCATATTTGGTCATATCTTTTTAAAGGTTATAAATTTTAGAATCCTAATACTAGCTAGAGTAAATTTGATTTGACTAATTTATAAAAAAAGGTTGTGTTTTGATTAAAAGTGCATTTAAAACATTGAGAACATTAATAAAATATTCAAAAAAATGAATGCACATGTTCATAAAATTTTAGTGACTATTTTGACAAGTTATATTTGGCACAATTTTTGGTAAGTACAAGGTATGCAAAAATTGGTGATATTTGATGTTCAAACATGAAGACATTTTTTTGTGGATTTTGTCAACATGCACATGTAAAGTATGTGAAAGGTTAAGGACCTAAGATTTTTGATGAGTAGAGATGAGAGATGTTATTTGCATTTTAGTCATAATGTAATCATAGGGATTTTAAAAAAAATTCTTACACATGAACAAATGTGCAAACCATATCGTTTAACAACATAACATTATGTATTGAAATTCATGTTACATACAAATGTTGTGTGAATTTCTCATTCATATAAAACATAAATGAAAATATATTTAAAACTTTTTGAACATCAAGAAGATATTTAATTTTAGTTTGTTGTAAACATGTGTGACAATTAAATTTATTTTTTCTACTTTCTTGGGCATTCTATTTGCCTTTGTTGTGCTTTCAAGGATTTGGTTCATCCTATCAAACTAAACCCATGAAACAGTTGTAGCACCTAATAACACTTTTCATCTTTTTGTTTTGAAAATAGTTTTATTTCATCTTGACCCATTTGAAACAATATTAGGATATAACTTTTAACACATTTTGTGAAAATATGCCCAACAAGTTTCATATGAATTTTTTTTTGTTAAATCCTTGATTTTGAAAAATCCATCGCCAACTGACAAATATTTCTTTTACAAATTCAAAAGAGTTAACAATGCTTCATTTGACCATGGTATTAGCTTTACATCTTTAATGCTCCATTAAGATAAATTTGGATGAATTATGACAACTGCATTGCCAAGCAATGAGAACATTATAGCTTCAGATTCACATGAAGGACAATGGAGGAAAAAAATTCTTGATGTATTTCAAAAGAATTCTTTTTGAAGTATTTGAAAATGATTGAATCATTTTGAAAAAAGAAAAGAAAAATTGTGTTTAAAAAAAGATCAAACCATCGCATTAAATAGGTTCAAAAGGGACAACATTCACTTGGTGTGTAAATTTTTATTTGGGCCATATGTTGTTTTTGAATAGAGTCAAATGGTGGGTTGGTGAATCATCTTTAGGTTTTTCAGATGGTATTGATGGCCAAAAAATCTTGTTGAATTTCAATTTTCTAATGAAATTGTAAACCTTGGGCATGTTCTCTATATTTCAACAAGGAAGACGACATGGGAGATCGATGATGAACTTAAAATGAGTTCTTAAGTTGAATTCATAGTCCTATCAAACAACACAAATAAATTAAAAACACAATTAATGTACTTTAAAATCAAAATGATGCACAAATAAACCATGAATAGTTAAGAACTCACAAAACTCATCATGACTTAAACTTGGGAAAAATCATTTGTTTTTTTTCGTGTAATATACTTTGGAATTCCACACGGGGGCTACATTGAAATAACACTTTTTCCTTAAATTTTCAAGCAAGAGGTTTTCAATTGTCAAATTATGAATTGTGCCATTTGGGAATTCACAACTCTTCCATTTTACTGCCAATCAAAAAGCTTTCAAAGGCAAAGTTATAACCCTTGCAAATTGCTTTTCAACAACATATCAACTTTTTCAAACAAAACTAATTTGACCCTTTTGTCATGAAGTGATAGAAAGTCATTTTGATAATTTGACTCCTAACCCATCTAATAACCATAATTTCAAACATAGTCATTTCCCTAGAATGAAGCTAATCTTATGTTGAGATCAGTAGCCATGTCCATTGCCCATTTAAAGTTCCATTTGGTGTTCTCAGATGATGTAGAGTAGTGAAGTCCTGATGTTGGATGCTGCAGAGGATTTTTATAGAACAGTAAATGTGCAATTGAACAATCAATGCAATTTGTCTAAGTCTCCACAATGTCGAGTCTGCACCAAATCAATAAGAAAATCTTGTTAAGTTGTAACATTCACTTTGTTCTTTCCTTAGAAACCCTCCCATCATATACATCTCTCTATTCTGCTTGGCTTAGAAGATTTCTCTGCCACAAGAGAGGAATGTTACCTGGAAGCTGTGGGTGAAGATTGCCAATGCTTGAGAGCTCAACATAATATTCAGAATCTTATCCGTATGCCTGGTTACTGCTGCCACCAGTTGCCCGCCTCTTCCTTGCACTTCCAGCCAACTAATAAAGACATCACATATACACAACCTGGTCCTTAAGATCCAGCTACAAAAGCAAATGTGCTTGCCATCAAACCTAGCTATTCCTGATCTGATTCTTCCTCTCTACGCAATAGAGAAGCTCTCTCAGGCACCAACTGGGTCTATACATGTATGTGTCCAACACCATTCATACGAACGTTGTAAGGACATCTGAACCAAACAGTATGTGTGTAACAGTGTACTCAAGCTGGAGTAGCACTGCAGCCTCAATGGTTTATTCTTCCCCAGCTGACAAAGCCTGTGCACTAGCTGACTAACAGATAAAGAGGCCCAGGGCTAGTCTCTGTTGAGGACTTAATTGACAGGCAGATGGCTGATGGTATTGGTTGACTGACTGGCAGGATTCCCGAAGCTTGGAGGTGCATCTTGCAAAGCACAGGCACATCACTTTCCTAGTTACTTTCCTACTCCAGTAACTAATGAAACCTAATTAGTTGAGCTTGAATTCTCAACAGTAATATAGGTTGCTATAGATTTGGAGGGGTTGGATATTGAATATTATTGGTTGGGTAATGATCTTGGAGCCTGGGCAGGCACATCTGGTATGACACAGGCTGCAGTTCTTGAGGCTCCTGAAAAATTCCAGAGGACATTATTTTCACATGCTCTTGATGATTAGAATACCCTTTGCACATATATTCACTACATTTGCATTTGACAGCATTTCATTGTGCAGAGTCAGCCTAATGCAGGATTTAAGAGTGTGGGACTGTAAAGTACAGATGGATCCTCCAAAAAAAAAAGTTCACTGATTTAAGAGCAAGGTCCTACAACATAATGTAGCATTCCCATGAAGTACATATGTCCAACAACTGCATGTTCAGAAAATGTATTTATGTGTACCTGAGAAATGCTTCTGTTCTCAGCAGGGATGTTGAAGGAAGCATCTTTGAATGTTTGAACTCTTGTCATGGCAAATTGACATGACCCGCTTCATTTGGTAGTAGAACTAGTGCCTGCACATGCTCAGAGTCAGAAAGTAACCATGAATAACATATCTTATTGCAGCAGCTTCTCCCAAAGAAACATGAAATTAAAAACAAATGAAAGGGTAAAGAGGGCTTAATCAGTGATGAAATTCCAAAGTTGCATGATTAAAATGTCAGATTGATAACAACAAAGATGTGCCAGTGAACACAACACCTTTCCTTTGTGGAAGGCGTCCTTCTCAATAACATGACATCTCAACTGCCATGGTGGTTGAAACTGCTTGCCAGGCCCAAACTTGGTACTATTTTCTCAACCATAGCCCTGTTTTCTGAAAGCTCTGGTCTTGTATAGTGGCCAAGGATGGCAATGAAAGTGGGTTTGAGTTCCATCTTTACATTGAACTTCAATTTTGTATCATAATCTGGTAGTGACATCAGTGGTGGTATAATGGTATTTGACTGCAAGTCTCACAAGGATGATGGTCCAGGCCATTGCAGTTCATCAGAACTGTGCACCTGCTCACAGGAAGAGTTTTTCTGTAAAGAAATGTACTTGTAAGCTCACAGCACTGTGTACTTCAAGAAAGAACATCTTGTCAATGCAACAGACATTGAATTTGCATCCAATGGAACACAAAAGGAGTACCTTAAGAGTGTGTGAACTTCATCCCAGTTAACTATTATCTTATTCCATTTGTGATCCATCCTGTCAGTCTCTTCATCAAAAAAGGGAAGCTCACCTTCTTCATAGTCCATGTCACTCAAAACATAAGGGTGTGATGGGCTGCCATGATTGCTGGCATTGTTCTCTGAATACATTGAGTCTGCCAAGGAAACTGCCAGATCTGTATTGCCCAACACTATTGAGATCCTCAGCTTCCACCTCCTCCCTCAGTGCTACACAATGCACATTCTGTACCTGAAGGTTACATGATTTCAGTTTCTGGAATGAAAGCTCCTGATAAGTGCACAAATGACTTGAGACATTGCAGATACTGACAAAAGAACTCAGGTTACAGCAAGAAGCTGTTGAACACATTTGTGTCAGCTTTACAACAACCCTCCAGTAGCCCCAGAAACACTTGTACACCAAAAATAGCAACCCTGGCTAGCTTTGCAGCCCTGGCTTAGACCCAACATCTGATTGCTGTCTCTCCTCTGTGTTCGGTATGACAAAACTACTTGATGCCCCAGAGCACTGTGAAATAAACCCTAGATTCTTCACAAGAACAAGTGATGGCTCCTGTTGAAGATTCCTTCTTGCATCATTCTCAGTTGTCCATGTAGTATGCTCATTGTCTTCATAAGGCTCTTGCACCATATTGTCAGTGCTCTCTTCAAACTCATCCCAGATCAAATCATCAAACTGTAACACATTGGTGCCAAGCTCCAAATCAGAAAGTCACACATAGCCTGGTTCACTTGGTTGTGATTTGCATGAGCTAACATCTTGCAAATTCAATTTGAATCCCTGGGAATGCTATAGAGCCATTTTGCATCTGGACTGTATAGCAGCTGGGCACTCACAGGAATGAATATTTTGAAGAAACCTAATGAACATTCATACCAGCTTTTGAGAGAAAACAGGCACTGTGGAAGAATTACTAAACCTTGATTCCAGATCCCTTCCATTGTGGCCAATTCAGACATGGTTTGTTCTAACTCTACTTCCATGAAAACGGTTGAACTCCATTTAAGTTGAACAAGCTTCCTTTTGCATTCAATGGTAGACAACTTCAATGGCAGAAGGTCTACATTTGAAATGTCAGAAGGTTTCTTTCATTGATGAATGCACAAAGGAGGCATTTCCAAATACAAAGAAAAAACCTTGAAATGCTTGACATAATATGAAGAGTGCTGAGTGTAGGGTGTTGTGCCTAGTGAAGTGATTGTGAGGAGTTTGGGGTTGATTTGGGCGAAGCCCAAATTTGTGAATGAGTAGTGAAATGGTCACAATGGCCTATTTTGATGTGGATTTTACACAATGGTCATGTGGATTTTGCATAATGGTCTTGCAAATGATAAGCCTTAGTACCTGCCCAAGTTAGGTTTGGTAGAACCCAAAGGACCCCACCATTGTGCCTTGTAAGGTACTAAAAAGAAGAAGAAAAGGCCACATGAAAAACCATTATGTGTAGTGTAAAGCTCCATGGTAGGGATATTCCCAAAGTGTGCTTTACTTGTTCTAAAACATGAGGCAATGATCATCACAAACCTAAACAAATGTAAATCATGAGGTGCAAGAAACAAAGGGATATTACATGTACTATTTAAGAGTGGGACATATCCTATGCTTAGGCACATACTCCTTAAGAATGGGAGTGATGGAAAGGATCTAGGTGTAAGATCTTTCCCATTTTCAAGGTGTGGGTGTGATTTATCCCTTTCTTTTTAAGAGGAACATTCATTGATAAAAAAAAGGGTGCCCTCCAATACATTAATAAATTTCTCCAAATGCTTTATGGCAATCAAAAATGTTTTGTACATGCTTGATGTAAATGAGAATAGGTTGTGAATTGGAGCTTGTGAAGTGATGAAGGGTTAAATGTCATATTTGTTTTGGGAGATGTTTAATACTTGATAGAACAAGGGTTGAGTTCAAACTTGATGGCTAAATGTTTACATGAACAAGATAAGGATTTTGTAGGATAAAGCTACATAAGCCAAAACTAGAGACAGAGTTATTAGAAAACAATACATGGTGATATGGTCTACCCAAATCAACCCCAAACTCCTCACAATCAATTCACTAGGCACAACACCCTACACTCAGCACTCTTCATATTATGTCAAGCATTTCAAGGTTTTTTCTTTGTATTTGGAAACTTCTTTTGATTTGGGTAGACCATATCACTGTAGGTGATAGGTCCTGGCACTCTATTGATGATGCTAAAGTTGTGCTTGGAGCTCTAGTTGCTGTTATGGCAGCTCCAATTACAATCTGTGCACTAATTCTTGTCATATCTGGAGAATCCACTGACAAAAAAGCTTACAAATGGGCTCCCCACTAGGCACACGATCCCAGAGTCCTTTGTTGACAAGGATGAGTTTAATCCTGTGTCTCCACAAATTGTAGTTGGAAGCACCATCCATGACAATTCCACATATTGGGACAATGTCTCTCACTCATGGTGAATGCACTCTGCAAATCTTGATTGACCTACGGTGGAACTATGCTCATTACTGCAGGTTTAAGATTTTGAGTCGAAGTTTGAATTAATCTCTTCATACAAGTCTCCTGCTTTCATACCCTAAATTAGATAATTAACCTTTTGTGGTAGGTAAGACCTTTCATGGTCATGGTTTAGTTTGTAGCTCTTTTTTTCATGTTGGTTCTTCAGCCAAGTTGTTCAGGTAAGTGAATACACCCTTGGGGCCTAATCCTCATTAGTTCAAATAGGAAAGGTCTTGAAAGATTTTTTTCAAAGTATAAGAACACGGTGTAAGTTTGTGTCCGTTATCAATTTCAAGATGAAGAAGAAGACCTGCACAATTTCTTAGATCGAACAAGTCTCCATCAGGAACAAAGTTAGTCTCTTGAAAAGGATTCAAACTTCTTTGATTTGAACTTGGAAAGAGAGTTCAATGCAAATCAAGAAGTTTGACTCCTTTTCAAGAGACTAATTTACAAGATAGAACCTCCTTGCAAGAAACCCAAACACAATAGAGCAAAACATATCTGCTTTGGAGGGAGGCTCTTTTGTTAGACCTCCATACATTTTACTCTGGGAGAGCAGAGAGATACTCATGAGACAGCAGAAGCAGCAGCAGCCTGCACCTCCAGCACACAGCCAGCTATAAAACCATACCCAAAACTCTTCACACATGATTTCTTTCTCTAAGGAGAAACTACAAAACAAGAGCTCTCTTGAACATTTCAGGGACTTAGACTAGGTTGCAGCAAAGCATGGACATTCTAAACCTTGTAAACTGAAAAAAATGGAAACATGAAAATTCCCAAACAGAATGCCAATAAGTTTACCGAAAAAAAGTTCAACAACTGCAGTACTGTAATTTCCTGGAGCAGCTAGAGCTAGCTAGCCATTTGAAGACTCTTTTCAGGAATAATTTCAACTTTGGAATCATTTTACATGAGCAGTTCTGAGCAAGCAAACTTGTTTGGAGCAAATATCATGAAAAGCTCAACATCTGAGTCTGAAACTGCAGGAAATTTCTTCAATTCTGATTCTGATTTGATGATAGAATCTCCTGAACTCGTCTGCTGGATTACCCACTTAGAGACTTCTTCTCCTTGAATTCAATTGAAAAACTGATTTCATTCGGATGTGAATGTCAGATCAGTCCTGAGGAAGTCCATGGTTTTTGTGTGTATACATTGTTCCAGACAGATTGATTCTAATAAGATCTAACCCCACATGACATATTACATTCTTGAGCTGCCAAATTGCCTGTGGAAGTTTCACAGAGATCCAGATTCTTTTTCTAGAGCTCTACAGGAGGAGAAGAAGAAGAAGAAGAAATTTGTGCTCGCTAATTGCTGCGCCTACATCAAGCTTGTTTGCTTCTCTCCAGAAATTTTTATAGCTCTCAACTTGGGTCCAAAAATGAGAAGGAAAACAGATTTCAAGATCAGTTGCAGCTGCTGTAACTCTCTCTCGGAAAAACAATTCAGGCCTACTCGCTGATTCCCCCACCAGTTACCAAAAAAGCTTTTCAGCTTCTTGGGATTCCAGCCTGATGCCCTGGTGAAAAGAAAGAAGATAGATATGCAGCAGCAGCAGCAGCCTGTTTGTTGTTGACAGCCTGAGAGATCACTGGGTTCAAGCGCTTCTTCTTCAGATCAGCTCTAAGCTCTGCGAGCTGGATCTCGGTCAGACCTGCTGTGACTCACAAAAGTTCCTCCAGCACCAGGTTGCAATTGCAATCCCAGTTTGATCACACTAGCTGAAATGGACCCCAAGGATCATACATAAAATCTGTATTCATATTCAAGTTACAAAACTCCTCCGGATTTGATTTTGGGCTTCGTGCAGGATGATGCTGATCAGGTCATGCTCGTGGTGGTGATGCTGGTGGCGGCGGCGGCTTGATCATTGGATTGATCACTAAAGAGAATTCATAATTGTAGGTAGTGCAAAACTTGATTGAGGGGATTTGGCAGGAAGTTTGTGGGGAGACTCGACTCGAGAGTACTCATCAGGGTTGCAGAGAGAGAGAAAGACAGAGAGAGACAGAGAGAGAGACAGAGATCTATCTCGTCAAGGAATCACATCTGATCTGTTGCTGTTATGAACCGGATTGGGTCCTGTGGGCACCATTCTGTCCGATGAAAACAGCTTCATGGCAACAACTCTTCTTCGAGGAAGACTGTAATGCTCTAAAATCTGTCGAGGTGACCATCGTCTCCCCGAGCTTTGATCTTCTTCCTCTTCTTCTTTACCCTGCAGTTGTACTGATGCAGGTGCAATGTCTCTGATTGTTTCAAGATCACCACCAGGCTGTACGGCTTGTCCTCCAGCTGATCGGCCGCGCCGGGCCGTGCACTCATCACGGGTCATGTTGTAACTGCATCCTTGGAAATCCTTCGCCACTACGTCGTCTGCAGCTTGTTGCATCAGCTTCCGGCTTCTATGCTGGCTGCGAAGCTCTTCAGCTTCCCGACGTCTATGTCTCCCGCGATCACCGGTGATTCCTGAAAACCGATTTCCGCTGCTGCTGCCCGGCCGCCACTGGTGGTTGAATCCTGCAATTTCGACTTTGCGTAGAACTGATGCAGTTGCTTCCTTTTGCAGCATGATCAGCAGCTTGCGACTATGCAGCTGCAGCGGAGCTCCACTAGCTTGTCGTCTGTACTGTTGTCTATTCACACTCGCAACTGGAAACGGACCGACGGAAGAAGAACCCATGACCTGCAGCATGCAGACACATGATCTCTGCTGAATTTGTTTCAAATCAATGCATGATGTTCAGAGTTCAGACCAGTACTACTCAGCAACCATGAACGCGGCAGAAATGTATGATGATGATGATGATGATATGAGTTCAAACCTCATCTGAATTGCAGTGCACCAAGTATAAGATGTAGCCGCCTGTCGTGATCTTCTTCTCGAGCTTCTTCGGATCTGGTTGGAGCACTGCAGTAACTTGTATCTCTGGTATGATCATGTGTAGATCTAAGCTTGCTCCATCATCAAAGAGCAACGATAGTATTCCTGATCATGCAATAGCACCACAATGATCATCAAAGCTCAATTAGAGCTCCGTTTCTTCGGCATATGACATGGTAATTTGCATCTGGTAGGGCACCGGGTCTATGGGAAGAAGATGAACATTGACTCTTGTACCTGGTGCAGCAGCTTGCAGGTGCGTATTAACAGGCTGTTCATTCAGAGCGAGAATAGCGATCAATATCAGCACCAAAACGGAGATCAGGAAGCTGCAGTTCTGCATCGCCATGTATGTTATCTTATTAAGCAAGGATGATGACCTGCACGTCGGTCGGACATGCAGTAACTGGAGAGATGGCCGCGAGATCAATGCTGCAGCGGGATAACAAATATTGCTGCACGCAATGGGTAGTACCCTAGATAATGATCAGCAGCAGCTCATGGGTGGTTGGAACTATTGTTCTGCATTCTTAGCGTCTAAGTTTCAGAATCGCATGAGATTCAAAATGATAATGTCCATATTTCAATCCCGCCCCCCCCGCGCGCGCGCTCAGACATGAGTCGAGCAGTCAAGAATCAAAAGATCGGCTGTGTCGATCTGTATCACATTTATCACAAGCTGCTGCAAATGGCACGCGCTAGAGAGGCCGATCGAGGACGCCTTCTCAAACCTCTAGAGTAGATTCGTCATCCAAACTCATGCACTAGACACGCAACTCGCGGACACACAAAATTCAACAAACCCTAATTATGCTATCTCGAAGAGTATAACTGCTCGCGATCGCAATTATGAGGAACACAAGGCAAAGCTTCATCTATTCGGTTGCTTCCTGATATCGATCCAGCTAGGCGCTCTAGAAATCGTTGTCGTTTCGTCATGCACTCTGAATATTCAGAATCGCCGCTCGTAGTGAGTGAAGAAGAAGAAGAATCATGACGCAATCAACACGCAACACAACAACAACACGCTATTCAACTTGAATCTCTCCTGATCACCACCCGCGACACAGTCGTTGCCGACGTACGTCCATTGCCGTAATGAAACTCTCACAGATCGTCGACGACGACAACAACAACCTTCACCCTTATACGGATCAAGCAGCAGAAACGCATTACAACAACGACACAAACAATATGACCCCGCTCCCTTTCCTTGCCCTCCCCTCCCCGCTAGGAAAAAAAAAACAGTTACAGATCACCAAACGACACCACCGCAAACAACAACAACAATAATAACAGCAACAACAACAACAACAACAGCACCAGCAACAACCATAACAACAACGGAAGTATATTAGTATAACAAAAGACTGCACGACTATTGAGGCACGGAGCTTTCTGGATGATCAAGGAGTATTAGGAACTAATTCTGATCGGGGATGATGCATGAAGATAGAGAAAAAAAAAGTTCGGCATACTAGTTACGGAATTTTAGAGTACAAATTAGATCCGAGAGAGATGATGACGATGATGAGAGAAGTCGGGATGAGAGGAAGTCACAGAGAGAGAGAGAGAGAGAGAAAGAACCGATAACAACGATCTCATTTCAGTTCGAAGCAGAAGATGAGCAACTCGGCTCACAGAGTCTAATTAAGTTTACAAGTAGGCTACAAGAGAAAAAGTTCGAAAGGTCAGGAGGAAAACACAGCGCTAGAAATCAATCAATCAATCAATCAATCAATCAAGCAAAAGTACGAGCACCCAAAAAACTCGTCCTCCTCTCTCTCTCTCTCTCTCTCTTTTCGCTGGCTGGCCGCTGGCGCACATATTCAAATTTCAAAACTCTTGCACTGGATTAGTGTAGTGAAAGGAAGAGTGTGATTTTATTTTATTTTATTTTTAAATTAAAAAATTTCGGTATAGCGGGTTGTGGCGAAGGTTAATCCTTTTATGAAAAATAAAAAATATTTTTTATTTTTTATTTTTTTTGTGTGGAGTTACCAGGTCAGGCATTGTGTGAACCAACAACACCCCACTTTGGTACCCCAATGATGGTAAAAATCCCAAAATTCATTTAAATTATTTTTAAATGTTAGAAATATCCCATGCTTAGACCAAATCAGTGGCTCTGAGTTCAAATCTAACATTTCTGGGGCTTCATTTGGTCGCTTGGAGAGGCCTCGCTTGAAAAAGGTGAAGGCACCAAGTACCGTCATGTTGGGTGTTGGTTCACCTTGGCCAAGGGTATAGGGCCCAGGCTAACCAGCCTCCTCCCCATTCTCAACCCCCCCCCCCCCCCCCCCCCCAAAAAAAACACAAACCCACCAACAACCCACCACAGAGAAGAAAACCACACAACCCCTCCACAACTCTACCC
>Ga0116227_10005189_pt1 | contig 27704 bp, 25 predicted proteins | sample S1TSphgellanicum_FD_89693 | JGI IMG/M metagenome (GOLD analysis project Ga0116227, IMG submission 89693) | Host-associated microbial communities from peat moss isolated from Minnesota, USA - S1T2_Fb - Sphagnum magellanicum MG | ecosystem: Host-associated > Plants > Peat moss > Unclassified...
AAAAAAAAACAAAAACAAAAACAAAAAAACAAAAAGCTAAAGAAAAAAAGCTAAGCTAAGTCTCTAGTCTCCAGCAACTTTCTTTCACCCACATGTTGTTGGTTCCCAAGTGGTAAAAGCAAAACATACTAACCAAAGAATCCTTACATTGATGCAACAAAGTGTGTGTTTGGACCCCTTTTGGAGAGGGCCCAATAAACAATAAAAGGCTTTTTTTTTGTTTTGTTGGGCTTACTATTGCTTTGGGTGGGTCATTCACCACCTTCCAATGTGCCTGAGCACACACACTTTTGTCACCTTTTTTTTAAAGAGGTGCCAGAGGGAGAGAGAGAGAGAGAGAGAGAGAGAGTCCCCCCACCCAAGCTTTGCAAGCCAAGACACAACCAGGAGCAAAGACCCCACATCCCTATTGATGATTTAGCAAGCACCTTTGTTGGTCCCCACCTCACCTCTCTCTCTGTTTACTGAATGAATGAATGAATACAAGCAACTGGAATGAATCTGGTTTTTTGTCTTTCAACAAATGGGATGGTCCTACCAGGGAATCTGGTTTTTTTTGTCTACCACACAAACTCCTCTCCTAACAAGCAAATTCAACATTATTTTTGATCTGGAGTGCTCCTATGGAACAATGGTGGGGAGGGAGATGGAGGGAGGGGGCCCTAACCACAGGTCCCACATTCAATGGGAATCTGAAGTATGGGGCCCCTTCCCCCCAGGTCCCCACCCTAAATAAGAGTACCTATCTGGAGTATGGCCCCCTTGGCCCCCTTGGCCCCCCCCCCCTCCCTTCATTCATTGCTTTCTGGACACTCTATATTTTTCTACACTCCAAATTGAATTTTAAGTGAATTGGAACTTGTAGATCACTAATTTTGGAAACATCCATATCCATCCATCCATCCATCCACCCCATTTGGGCCTCTACCAACGGTTTTCGTCAGTGTTTGGTGGGTATTTCGGTGAGCACCGTGTATCATCAGGGTATCAGGCATTGAACACGTATGAATATCAGATTTTATCAATATTCGGATCGATATCCAGATCAATGGTTACTTCTTTTGCGTGAGAATTGGTTGCTTAGAATCAGATCCTTTTCATACCCTTCAGAATGTTGATACCCCAGGGTGAGGTGAAAGGGTAGAAGATGAAGAAGGGTCATATTCTCAAGCCCAAGTTCTAGGCCAGGTTTAGAGGGTCTAGGTAGCTTAGTATCCAGGATATCTAGTTTCTAGAAGCATCCAAACCCTTAGGGTTTTTCGACCTTCCTGTTAATGCTTGTTGATCCTCCCAATCACCCCTCTTGACTGAAATTGTTGTGACGGATATCTTTCTTCGGGTATCCAGTGTCCTCTTTTGCAGCGATGGGCAGGTACTAGAAATTGCACCAGACCCCAGCCACCTTATTGAAGGTGGTTCTTAAGGTTCATAACCATGGTTCTTTAAAAAAAACCATAGAACTGATTTCTGATGTACATATAACCGTCGTTCCCAAATTCGGGAAAAAGTCAAACAACTGCCCCCACAAAACTGCCGGTTCTTTGCCCATCCACCCACAAAACCCCCCCCCCAACAAAACTGTCGATTTTTAGGGTTTTTGAAAAAAGACAGAACCGACGGTTCTCAGAGTCTGATTAAAAGACAGAAAAGAAGACACTTCTTTGATTCTTTTCCGATAAAAACCCAGAACCAGCAAGTCCTCTGTTTCTGCAAAGATTAAAGAAACCAGAACCGGAGGGTATGTACAAAATCAAATACCCACAGAACGCTGGTCTTTTTTAACCCCGCAAAAGTGTGTGAGGGTTTAGGGTTTATGGTTTAGGTGCTGTGCAGGCAGTCATAAAATAAGGGCCTAATTGCCTTGCAAGGTACTGCCCTCTGTCAGGGGGGGTGGGTTTAGGGTTTAGGGTTTAGGGTACATATGGGGCCTGGGCATTTCTGTTGTTCACTCATGCATGCATGCTTTTTCTATGTGCCTTTCTTTAGGGTGAAAATCATGCTCTTTTCTAGTCACACTTTGTTGCATGGAGTCATAATTTCTTCTTCTTTCTATACTAGACTCAAAAACTCTTCTCCAATACTTTGTTATTAGGGAGCGTGCCGCTACTACAGGGCATTATGCCCATTTGGCTGCCAGTTTGGAAATTTGAGCTCGCCCAATTTCCTAACAGGCACCAACCACATTACTACTTGGTTTTGGCTCCATTGAGTAATGGTTTTCATGAATTTACATGGTGGTCATGTGGCTGAATTTAGGTCAGGTACACCCAATAAGACGACCTTGCATTTTGCCTTGTAAAGGGGACGACTAATAAGATGCAAAAAAAATGGTCAAATTACATACTATGGAATGGTCAAGCTCACTCTACCCATTCATTACGTTGGGTAAGGTGCTTGGTGAGCCTGTTAGCGCAAGGGCCATTCCATGACATTATTAAGGTCCGAGGTGGAAAGATTCAACGATTTGAAGAAAATTTGAAAGTTCATGTTCAACAGACCACATTTTGGTTACTGTTGTTACAAGTGAACGATCTTCACCCCTGTGCCCCCAAAGAAGGAAGGAAGGAAGGAAGGAAGAAAGGAAGGAAGATTAGGGTTTAGGGTTTAGTGAAGAAGAAAATGACATAATCTGCTGCCACACCAGACCTTAATGTTCCTCTGAACTGAGCTTCTAATGTTCCTTCTCTTCCTTTTTGGGGAGATGGGAAAGTTGATGGAGTTTGAGCCCTGACAAGTAAAGTAGTAGGGGGACTCTGGAGTCTGGAGTCTGGAGTCTAGAGAGAGAGAGAGAGAGAGCCCTCTTTCATTTCAACAAAGTACTCTTCAGAATGTGTAAGTACTATTGTGTGCATAGTACTCCCTCTTCTCCTCCACCCTCTCTCTGCAAGTCATTTGCTTCTTGGGAATAGTGAACCCTAATTTCCCCCAGTTTCTTGGCATGGCCAGGTCCTAGATTTGCTGAACTCTCCCATCATGGAGATACACGCTTGGGTAGGTATTGAGATTTCCTTATGTCAACAGAGTGAACCAGAAGCACCCACCAGAGCACACACACACACACACACACACACATACATACTACCAATGCAGGAAGGGTTTAGGGTTTAGGGTTCACTTAACACTGACTTAACCTGGAGGCTCCATTGGCAGGTATGTGGACTGGAAGCACTTTTTCATTGTATTCCTGTCTCAGTGCTAACCATAGTGGTTATGTTAGCTTTAGCTATAGCTGTATACTAACCATCCCCATGTTTCTAGTTTCTACTTACCTTGTACTGATCAAGTTTCTTTAACTATACTCACCTAATTACATAGCAACCAGTTACATTACCTACCTACAAGGTCCTATGATACCTTAAGGTGCATTCACACCTAATGTTAAGTCAGTGTTAAGTGAAAAATTTTAGGTGGCACCAATGTTAAATGGGCGATTGTTTAATATTAAAGTGAATGTTAACTTAACATAAAATCTTTGTTGTAAATAAGTTTAGGTGCTAAATGACTAGCACTTGGTGTTAGGGGACTTAACATCAGAGTCCTTAACACCAAGTGTGAATGCGCCTTAAAACCCGTTAACATAGGTGTTAACCTAGGTAGTGTGAGGTGGAAGTCGGAGGGTTAATAGGATTGGTTACCAATGTGAAAACTCATTCATGGTTCATTCACAACTGAGTTCATAAGAACAGGTTTCATATGGATGGTGCACTGGTAGGTGCTTGGTCAAATAGTCCCCCCAAAAACAACTCTAGGGTTTCTTATTCCTGAGGCACATCTCCTCCCTCACTCCAGTGCAAACTGCAAACCCATGTAAATACATATACTAGAAGAGCCAGTCCCCCGTGCAGACCGACTTACAAATGTTTATCTCATCCAGCACATATACCCTAACACCTTGGCCAGTTTGACACTAATTATATTATTTTCAGAAAAGTTGAAATTTTCAAAAATTATTTCTTACAAATCAAAAAATAATATTTTGAAGTAAAAAATAGTGAATATTTAGGAATATTTCAAATATTTCATTTGAAATGAATGTTTCAAAATTAATTAATTATTCATTCGATGGACATGTGTTGAAATGGCCAACCAATCAAATGCAGCCATTTGTTTTTGTGGAGACTTGCAATCATCATGGCAAATTTGGAGGAGGGGAAGGGAGTGGGTTTCAACTTTCCTGCCCTAATGCTACAAGGACCCATCCAAGTGAAGGACAGTACCAGTATGGTGGCGAGTATCTGAAATTTCTCCCAACTTTCATTGGGTATCAACCTGGGTATATAAGCATAGAACTGCAGGATGTGAATTTCTCAAAAACCTACCCCCTCCCTCATACCTTGCTAAAATATTGTGCACATACCCGCCCTCACCTCATATCTACTTTCGCCCCAATATGCTCCTTTGTGCATCCTCACACTCCTCAGCCTCCTAAGACAATTCCAACTCACCTACACACTACCTGAACCATATGTCGATTAGTCCCATATCCAAGACCCTAATCTCATACTAACTTCCTAACACATGATTTCCATTTCCACCTTTGGCGCGAGGGACTTAGCCTTGATGCAAACTCCCCAAATGGTTCAAGGCTTCATCGCTTGGAGCCTGAAGTCCCCCAACTCCGTTTTGGTAGCCCAATAACAAGTTTGACACTTATTTCAAAGAGACCCTAAGCCCTTCCTCAACCTCCCAACTATTTTTGCACATCTTTGTGCTAGGCGGCGATTTACTGCACTAGATGTCAACTTGGATTGGCAATCAAATCATGTCGCAATGCCCATACTGACTTGGTCCCAGCATGGGCTCCAATTGGGCAAGCCCACTTTTGGTTTAGCCTAGAAAAGCATGTCGCTCTCCCCCACTTTAGAAATATCAACATCCTTGTTAATGTTTCCTATAAAGTTCTCCTTCAACTCTTTGCCTACACATCTCTCAAATCTAACATTTTTGTGGTTAGCTATTCTCCAAATCTTGAAAGTTCATTTGTGTCATCTTGTTAATTTTGTTTACAACACAAGATATGGCCGACTCATGAAAAAAAGTTGTATGACATGGTTAGTTGTTTGAAAACCTAGCAACATTACCTTGGGACCCACAAGATAACAATCTTCACAGACAATGTGTTTTTGAAATATTTTGAGATGTAACCAATGGCCACACATTGGCATGACACCTTGGTGTTGATGGATGTGGAATTAATCCATAAACCAAGTTGGGATAATGTGGTCCCAAATGCCCTAAGTTAGAAAGACGAATATATTAACACTAGAAGAAATTCTTAAGTCTATGACTCCATATATGACCGATTTTGTAGTCATACTAAACATTATATGACTAGAGGCCTTTAGTTGTAACAGACAAATAACAAAAGACAAGCAATCATAAAATGTTCGACATAGCACTTTTCATCCTATAATCATTAAAAACAAGTCATATATAATGCTAAGATGTCATATAATGAATGCCTATAATATGATTGGTAGACATTAAACCATTTAATTATTCAAATTTATACCTAGATTAAAATCAATTTTCTGGATTATTATTAAAAATAGTTTTTGATAGGTAAGTAGGTACGTAATAAGTTTAGGTAGGTTAAAAAAAAGGTAGGTAGGTAATAGTTTAACCTACCCAATGACTTATGTAACTTATGTAACCTATTTACTTAACTACTTTAGTCTAGCCTACTTACCTTAACCCTTTAAGATTTAATGCACATAGGTTGCAAGTATTAAAAATTGAACCCTTCACCTTCGCAATGATAAATCAAGTCCTTACCAATGGACTACAACATCAAAATGTCTCCAATCTTGATCAAATTTTTTATTTCACATATTTATTTCATATCATTACAAGATTATGAGATAGGTAGCAAGTTGTAAAATGATAAGTAGGAGGTAAATAGGTGGGTAGGTAAGTAAGTAAGGTGATGAGGTAGGTAGGTGAGTGAGTAGGTAGGTAAGTAATTGGAAGGGTGGGCGGGTGGCCATGTAGGCATGTAAGTAGGTGGGTCATGTGTGAGTGGGTTGGCATTTAAGTGGCGGGTAATTAGGTAGGTAGGTAAGTGGGTGGGTAAGTAGGTAGGTAAATGGGTGGGTAGGTAGGTAGGTAAATGGGTAGTAGTTAGGTGGGTAAGTAAATAGGTAGGTACATTAATAGGTTGGGGGGGGGGTAGGGTTGTCTATGTTCATATCAAGTGACTTGTAGTCATTTTTTAATCATTATAATGACAATTGAACGTCCATGTCATTTCGTCATTAATCATGGACGCAATATAGATGAAATAAAAATGATGAAAATTGACACATCTTGTTACCCCTTCATCATCTATTAGTCACATGCCCCATAATATATGACTATGAATTTTTACACATATGATTCAAAGTAATAGTTTATGACTATAGTCATACATATAGTCATTTAGGACTTGTAATCATAGATTTTTTGGTTGCAAAATTTCTTCTAGTGTAAAAAACCTTTCATTAAGATTCAATATTTATAAATGATTTTTGTGGGTGAAAGTAATTTGGAAAGAAAAATAAAGGAAGCCTATGTGGCAAATCCTTTTGCACAACAATAACTTATAGAACTATGGGTGAAAAGAAAAATTAAGGGCATAACCTTAAAGTATGGATTGATAAAATGGAAACGATTTCAACTTTATGTGCCAATTGGTAAGTTGCACATTAAAATCATGTAGGAATAACATGATGTCCCAATTGTAAGACACCATGGTGAAAGGACCATGAGGGTGGTATTGGGGAAACAATTATACTAGCTTAAGATGAAGGAAGATGTGGGATATTTTGTGCACACTTGTATGAAGTGCTAAAACACCAAATCCATCTATAAATATTTTTTTGGACTGTATCAACCCCTACTAATCATTAATGAACCATGGGAAAACATTTCCTTAGATTTCATGATTCAACTTCCATAATGAAATGGATGGATGCCATACTAGTGGTAGTCGGTTGGTTTTTGAAGTTGGCAAAGATGGTGTTAACCAAGACAATCATGACCACCTTTGATATGGAAAACATAGTTATTGACATGTGGGTGAACAATCATGGGATGCATCAATTCATAGTCAACAATCGTGATGCAAAGTTCATGGCCGAATTCTAGAAAGATTTGTTGCAAAAGGTGGAGATGAAATTGTCATTTCACCCACAAACAAATGGCTAAACGAAGAGGGTCAATGGGGTGTTGAATTAGTATTTCAAAAACTACATGGGCATTGATCACAGGGATTAGGGCAACCACCTAGGCCTAGAAAGATTTTATTATAATTCCATAACGCACACAATAATGAAAATGTCTCTATTTGAACTTGTGTTGAAAAAAGAAGCTAAAAAGCCTATGGATTTAGCCATTCCCATGGAGAGGAAGGACTATTCCAAATAAACCATAAAAATAAAAGGCCAAGAATAATTATATGCTCAAGTCAAGAAAATCTTGGAAAAAACCCGTAAGTGATATGAAAAAATGTTAATAAAACAAAAAGGCATGTGGAATTTGAGGTTGGGCAATACATGTGGTTGAACATTAGGGACTTCAAGATGCCTGATGGATTGGCCCCATGTTTCCCTACTAAATATGTAGGGTTGTATGAAATAGCTGCAAAGCTTCGCTTTGATGTTTATACATTGAAGTTGCTAACTAGTTTTGTTGCACATATGACTTTTCGTGTTTCAAAATTAAAATTGTTTATGAGGGATGAAAAGAAACCATACCAGAAACATAAGATGTGACCGAAAGTTGATGTTATCAAACAAAGGTTCATTACTGAAATAAAAGGCATCATCCAAGTTAGGCAAACACATTTGCAAAGGCGAATAATATTTGGTCAAGCATAAAGGTTGCCACCCTAAATAAGCAATTTGGGTGAAACCTTCACATTTGGACCACTGGCCAGATATGGTGATGAAGTTTGAACAAGAAAGGGGGCATGAACTTGGTGTGAAAAGGACTAGGAAAAAGAAAAGGATTCTAGAAGAAACAACCCAACCTCAAATCACTTCAAGTGTTGATGAAAGCATCAACCCCTTTAAAGTGGGGGAAAACATGCAAGAAAAGAAAAAACCCCAACAAAAGAGTTAAGGGATCTCATGGGCTTGGACGGTCGTGAGAAGGCTAAAAGGTTGATGGGAGGAGGAAATGGTTGAAAAAGGCATAACAATGGCAACCAATGAAAATGAACCTGAAAATTGTATTCAAAGTTTAAAAAATTCCTAAGGCTTGATTAGGAGAGATCAAGATAGTGATGTGTGCAAATAAAATAACACACTTTTAATCGGGAAAGTAAGATTTCTTGTGCATAAATTCATGACTCATGTCCCGAATGAGAGAAGGGAGCTCAAACTATAGAACCCAACTCAACACTATCCATTGGCATTTGATGTGGTGGCTAGGGTTATTGTGTTGAACTTGAAATAGATTCGAAAAAGAAGTGAAGGCAACAAGAAGGGGGAGATGAATGAAAATGAAAGTTGCATACATGAAAGTGAGTTTGTTTGGACTTTGGGTGGACACCCCATTCATGATTAGTTTGATGATTATGTTGGGGCCATTTGATAAATCATGCCACTTTGGGCATGCCTTATCAAAGGGCTACTGATATGCAAATTTGAATGACAAAGTGGCCCATGGATTGACCTATGCATCCATAAATGTTTTTCAAGCTAACATTCAAAAATGTATTACTTGGCTAAAGAAATTTGGGAAGGGGAAACAAGTGTGGGATAACACTTGCATAGATTTTGGCTTAAGGCCTAGAAAATTAAGCACACATATAATGAGTCATGACCATGTATGTGATTTCTATTTCAACTTTTGATCATCAAATTTCAATCAATTACATGGTTTGTAAATTTTATTAGGGTTCTTGAAAATCTAATTAATGGGTTGTTGGATTGTTTTGTTGTTGATTATAAGTTTACAAGTTGAATTTTAGTATTCCAAGATGCTTTGATTTTTTTAAGTGCCATCATGTTCATTTATAAATGGTAGACTATTGCATTATAAAATCATGTACCTTCTTTGTGTACCTAGGTTATTTGAAGGGATTGAAGGTACGTCTATCTTTGAAAGTCAATCCCACTTCACGAGGAGTTTGAGGTTGAAGGTTTATCCTTCTTTGAAGAGGTATGGGGTTGAGAGTTTGTTTATATCTTAGAGGGGAGTTTGGGATTAAAGGTTTATCTATCAAGACAAAGCATAATTTAAAAGATTATTTAGACTACCATAATTGTAATTTATTATTATAAATGAACTAATAATGTAAAGCCATATTCAACATTGACATTTTATTTATTTTTATTATCCATGTTGCAACAAACTTTAGTAAAAAGTTTTGAATGAATTTTTTTAAAAGAATGAACTCATAATGAACATTTGAAATGATGAAATTACATTTGTCATGCATATCAAATAAAAAAAATGGATTAAAAAAATGTCATAGCAATGTCAAAATTAAAATTTAAAAAATTGGCCACCATCAAATAAGAAGTTTAAAAGTAAGATGCATTGAAACTTTCACAATTCAAGAAATTTGATTTTAAAATGAAATACCATCATTATTCATCATTTTTTTTCATCTCACATTGAAATCTTCAATCTTTGGTATTGATTTTTTTGGTCAATCACATGTTGAGTGATATCTATAAGGTGACGTATCGATATTATCAGTGAAAAGCATAGGGGATAATTATAAATATTCTTATTTAACAATTTTTATAATTGCAAAATTTTTAACTAATGTAAGATGCAAGCTCTTCAAAATGTACAAAACAACCATGCTTTTACCTTGACATCTTTGAGGGGAGTAAGATTGTGAAAAAGGTTTGTTTTTGAAGGGAGTTGAGATCAAGTGAATGATGTGTCAAGTGCATTTGGAACTATGGAACATGAAACATGGACAAGCTTGGAAGAGGATGGTAGATGGATCCTTTAAAATCTAGTGTTCTCTTTTACATTTATAAAGGGATGTATAAAAGATATTCATATACACTTACACGATCTTACACTTACACTTTATCGATCTTACCCTCCCAACATTGGTCTCCACCTACCTATACTATAGCCTAGGGTTTGATTCCCCATTTACAAAACAAATAATTAAATGTCCTTCAACAAAAATTGATTCATTTCTTTAATATTTGGGATTATTCTATTTTTCATGATCTACAACAATCTACTACAATAATGTCATACGAGAAAATGAAATTATTCATATTGTAGCTTACAATAATTATGCAAATTCTCAACACCTCGACATCATATTTTCACGAGAATTTGTTTCAATATTTACAGGATTACTTAATGACAAAATTGACCCTAAGGTAAGAGTAGTGAAATCAAACCTTAGTGCTTATAGCCAATCGAAGCTCAACATGGGTTCAGTGACTAATCCAATGGGGTAAGGGGTGAAAAATGTGGGGTCACTACCAATTTATTGATGGAATTATTCTTAAATGAACATCTGCCTATTCTCATGTGATTTATTCTTGAATTATTCTTGTTAATTAGGTCCACAAATTACATAAGCCTAGTCTCTTGATGAATGGTTTGGTGTTAGTTTAGTTTAGTTTGTACCGATGAGATCCACCAAACCGGCATGCTTCAGATCACATTCTTGGTCTCTTTGGAAAAGCTCTTGAGGAGGAGGCGTGCATCAGCTTGGTTTCATGGCATTTGGACTTGCAGTGTAGAAGTTCTTGAATATTGAATGATTTCTTCACTGAAAATGAAATTAAATCATAGCTGAAAATTTCAGAGGAATTGGAATGTGCCTTTGGCGCTGTTGGAAAGATCTTGATGAGCAGGCTTTGATGGAAATTATTTGGTAAGATTTGGATTCAAAATGTGGGAGATATTGATTTTTAAGTGATTTCTGCTGCTGAAAATTCAAATAAAATCCAAAAACCAGGTTTTGGAAGGAAAAATCAGTTGAGGACGTGGTAACACTTGGGCAAACGGCACAGGCCACACTAGTATTGATGAACTAAAACACAGATGATAGTCATCATCATATCTTTTCTGTCTCCTTTTTCTCGGCGGTTTATCTTATAAGGGGTGCATGATAGAGAGTTTTAAACTTAGGTTTGGTTTTGGTTTTGAGAACCCATGCATTCACTACAAGGGGCAACAACAACACACAAGTAGTGTTCTCGAGTGTAACAACCTTGGTGGAAATTGGCTTTGTTTTTTGGGAGGACCTCCCCAAGCACAATTTGGTCACATTATCTTTACATACTACATGAAGGTGAAAATTGTCGGTCCAATCTGACAAGGGAGGACTCAATCTGATTGAGGTTTTGAGGGCACTCGTACCGTATATAAAAGGCAGGGCAGTCTGTGTTGGTGCAAAGAATAGAGTGAAAATGACCTCCAGAGTGGCACCGCATGCACTCTGCATGGGCACTGCAGAGCTTTTTCTCCTGTTCACTCATCTTTAAAAAGAGTCCAGCAGCTACCACTTGTCCATGTCCTGCCAAGGTGCACTCTTGACACAGAGCTAAACTGTCATCTTCCATCACTCTCCTGCATCATCAACCAACAACCACATTGTGGTAACATCATATACAACAGCTTTCTCTGCGATTCAAGGCACTTGAAACCATTTCAAGCACATGCGGAAAGCAAATGCAGGAAGATACCGGCAATTGAGGCATGTGGTTTTAGGTCGGAAGAAGCGGCTAACTAATGATTGTTTGCCACTGGCACCACTTTGAGATGCAAGTGATGGAGGAGGAATGGTGTGGCTGCCTGTGAAGAGCTCCCTTAGCGTAGCTGAATCTGTGACATGCTCAAGTATCTGTCCCACCAAGCAACAGGCAAACAATTTTTAAGTGATAACTGGCATCCATCTACTTCTGCATTTCCCTTGACTTTCAGGGTTGATATCTGAAATTACCAAGAAGCCACAGATCTGAAATGCAGTCAATTTGCAAGGTTGGCAAAGTCTCTACACTAGGCATCAACTGCACAATTCCAAACATCATGACCAGGCCCACTTACAGATTCAAGAGGTTTCCGAAGCTTATTCTCAAGATAAATATGTGTATTCGCCAGACTGCCCCCTGTCATGGCATCCACTGGATCTTCTGCCATATCATCCTGCCAACCCAAAAGTCTTGAAAGTCTGTTCCTATATCTTTTGCTTGAGAGCCTTGAATAGGTATGTAGTTTAGGATCTGAATAGACTGTTCACCAACCAATACCCCGACAGACATGCATGGTACCATTTGTTGACAGGAGTATGGAAAAAACCTGAAGTTTGCTAGAATTGGCCATTAGAACATAAGGGATCCTTTCACCAATGTGAAACTGTCGATCAGGGTCCTTGCGTTTCAACCTCACAGAGAGAGCAACATGGGGTCCACGACCTTCCTCAGCAGTGGAGGCACTAGTCTGCTTTTGAGGACTCCTGGTCACAGCTGCGAGCCTTGCAATGTCATGATCATCTACCCTCCAAAGACCCTGCAGTACCGAACCCACCTCCATCATCCTTGAGACAAGGTATTCTCCTCAATGTTGGTGTTGAACAACATTTACTAGATTGACATCCTGAAACTTGTGAGTTGCAAGATCTGTGACATTAAGGTTCCTCATGTTCAGATCTCATACCCCTGTCATGAGCAGATCATAGAGGCTCCACTTTCCTGCCACCAGCTGGGAGATAGCATTCTTGCAATTCTCTAGTGCACCTGCCACATCATTCTTAATAAGAATGTCATAAAGTGCTCGTTTGCATATGTGACGCACGAACCCAGGTACATCACGACGCTCAGCTTCAATGCCTTTGATGAACAAGGTGCCCTGGCCTTGGCCAGCTTCACTGCTAGTGTACTGCTTGCCACCATACCTGTTGACCTGAACCACAAAAAGAAGTCTTTATGCCCACCATATCTGCAGAGAGAACCGCAGCACTAGACAACAATGTCAAAGTCCAAAACAAACTATTGCAGCGGTTTTTGTCATCCAAATACCAGTTGGTTGTTCAGTCTGGAAGTTTTCGCATGTAGTTAGGGGATCCAGCTCCTGCATGAAGATACAACTCACCTGAAGAAGAAGGAATGGACACAGAATCTGCCACAACCACAGCTCATGTCAAGAAAGAAGTGAGTTACACACTATAAACCATAACATAAGCCCACCATATTTATGTGAGCTTGCCACTGATGGACACAAAACTCAGCATGCAAGTTGAGAGATGCTCCAAATGTAACACTGAAAGCCAAAATCACCCATGAAACAAAAGACATCAATTGAGAGATCCCTCACCCGTTCAAATTTAAGAACCATAGGTGATGTGAAGGCTTGAGACACAATGTCAGCAGCTTGAGTGCCCAAAGCAATAGCCTTGTCAATGCTGGCTCCTTGGAACTGAACAAACACACTGTCAGTCTGTGCATATATGACCTGTGCCCTTTCAAATGAAGTTCTCACAAGCTCCACTGCCTGCTTACATGAAGCTGCCCCCAAGCTGCATCCAAAATGAAAAAGGATATCATGAGCACTTTAAAAGGATGCTGTGTGTCAATTATGACACTATGAAACTCTTCTACATGTGGCTGCCAAATTGCATGTATAAAGTGTGCCCAATTATTACACCATCCTCTTCAATAACATTCAGCTGCAGGAAAAAATACAATTCAGACTAGGATCACATCTAGCCACCTCAAAGAATTGCAGACTCCCTCGGACAGTACCTGAGGCAGCTGTCAGCCAAGGGAAGTGCCTGCTGGGGTGATGCACCAGCACCTGTGAATCCATAGAGAGCATTTGAGCATAACTGCACTCATTCACAAAAATAATCACAACTGTCAATATACCTGACCCTTGCTATTGTGAGAGCGTATGAAAGACAACAGACAGTGTGAATCTTGATTAATCTCTGCAATGTATGGATATGATGAAAGCAAGTTTGCTGGTGTCAACATGGGTTATACACAGCAACATCCAGACACACAGGATCTTTGACTACAGGTATTATCTTATGGATATGAGTGTATTACCTTAAGGGCTTTTTGCCTGCCATCCAGGACAGCTCGTTCATCTGGACCAACATCAACAGCAGCCATACGATCTCTAGCTAGTTTCCGTGCTCTGATCAGGGCTCCTACAAGATAGGAACTCTGTGTAAGAGGATGCACATGGAGAGCAAACAGCATACCAGAGACAAACAGTCCAGCAATTGAAACATGTCTAGTACAAAGAGAGATCATAGGAAAACAAGGTGTTTTGGATTGGCCAACTAGCATTAACACCTGTGATAACGAAAGTGCTCACCTGCAGATTGGATAGCAACAGCCTGAAACAATCACAGACAAAAAGGGAGGCTAAAGTGGGAATATAGTTGAATGGGCAGAGGAGATCAAAGTACTAACCACAAATCCTGGGGAGAACCCCATGTCGCACTGATGAAACAACAAACTTTGCTCCAGTTGGGCTGGTCAGATTCATACCACCAAGTACCCAATTATAGACAAATTTGAAATGAGCTTAAAAACCACAGAAAAAGCCTGGGATTTAAGCAACTTATTGGAAACAATGTTTATGAAGCTGCTTGCCCAATGTTCTGATTTTTAATGTTTCTCTTGCAAGCCATCACATGGTGGACTATATATCCTTCAAAATCCATTACTTAGAATATAACTCTTGGCCTCACTGACATCCATACGCTAATGGGAAATTAAGCCTTTCACCATCACCCCCCTTCCTGATGTATCCTCACAGCCCCGAATCTCAGGAGCATACCTTGTATTTACCAAATCAGCTGGCAGTGAGCTTGCATCCTCAGGATGTAACAAGGTTGTATAGCACCTGCCACCCACACTTTGACTATGACTGGAAATGTGCAAAATGATAAGCATATGACTACTGCTCCTGGTGCCATAAATTACAGGCAGTGAATAGCTTCACTTCAGGAGGCAATGAAAAAGTATCCCACTTCAAATTCCAGCCAGAACTCAACCAAAGACACTACTACTACAAGTGTCTAAACAAGGGAGCCTAAGTTTGTATGCAGCATTCAGTCTAGGCTAGTGATAGCCACTCAAAGATGGTAAGAGGTGTGAGACCACTTACAGGTTATAAGCCATGAATATTGAAGGATAGAGAGATGCAAAATCCAATATCGCGATTGGGTCCTGCACAGTGGGAAAAGAGGTTTGTTTGCAAGGTGGCAAGGTCTACACAGCACAGTATTGCTTTCTTGTCTTGTCCCCTACTCTAAATTTGAATATGGTAGCACAAATGATAAAAGTATCAAAGTTAGTGTAGCTGACATGCCACAATAAGCACCTGGTAATATCCAGCAGTTTGATTCTCCTTTGGGTGCATCAAAAATGGGCTCTCTGACAACTGTCCTGTGTCATGCATGACAAAGCATTCCAGCATGTCAGAAGATAGGAAAGGTGCATGGAACCTATATGGTGTAGGTGTTGAAATTCTTACATCCTTAGAAGCAAATTGTGGATACATTTTTCAAAGGCCTCTCCAAAGCAAACCTAAAACTTCACTCTGTTTGCAGTAGAGGAGAGAAGAAATGTTCCTTTCATCCAGGTCAAAGCACTATGGGAGCAATGTTTACACACTGACAATTGCAATCATCTATATTAAGCAACCTTACTTGATGGCAATACTGTAAACAAGCTACTCCCCCACTCATGTGTGCTTGAGCACAACACATTCAAGAGTTGGTGTGGACAGAAAGCTGGGGCAGGAGAAGGGGAAGGATCCTGGCAATGTAAACATACCACCTAGTGTAACCCCTCCGAGCAGCCAACCCTCTCTCCGTGCACTCCTGAGAAGAAGGCTCTTCATTCACAAACATGTAATGAATTGATTCCCAATAGCAATGGAATCTATGAAAAGAGAGTTGCATTGTTGGACAGCCTCCATGTGAGCACTAGAATTATCACACAAAAGTTTGACAATTCTGATCATCACCCAGGTTAAAGCAGACAGTTAAGGCTCCAGGGCAACAATGTGAATGAAAATAGACATTACACAAAGAGCTTGAAACCCACAGCCACTTACTTGAACACGCACCATTTGAGCTTTATAGAGGACATCAGACAGGGTCAGTCCTGTCACCCTTGCCATCTCTACTGTCTCAGGCACAGTCTGCAGTCTCTCCATCAGCTTCAAAGCTATCTGCCATAATCATCTTAAACATCAAAGCATGTGTGACATCTTTGTCTGCAGCTGCTACAAATTGAAGAGTATCCAACTCACCTACTGCTTGAAAAAATGATTGCAAACAATCAGTGACAGTATGTCAAATTAGCACATGGAGTGGTGGACTGGAGTACCAGAGTTATCCATCATACTGCCCAAAATAGTTTAATCCACACAATCAGGAAGCTTTACCTCAGCTTCACGCAGAGAGTACAGAGAAAGACGATGAAAGCCCCCATATTTGCCAGCCCAGAGCATTGCAATTGCAGCTGTTGAAAGCACCTCCTTTGGAACTCCTAGAAACAGCTGGCCCCAGCTAAGTAATGTCAAAACAAAAAGGAGTTAAGTTTCATATACTCACTGCAGACTAAACCTGAAACTGCAGGGCAATCTCAGAATACATCACCTGCAGACCAAAAGAGCTTGTGACAATACAAGAGGTACAAGCCAAGAAAGAACAGAGAATCAGATTTGTTTTCCATCTCATTGAAAGACCCCTTTTATAGTTTGTCTGTATGGTTAACATCAAAGGAAGATAGCCCCTTCACTTTATGCTATGACAATACTAAAAGTTTGTATTGTCAAAGGCCACACAATGACAGAGATTGAACAGGATAAAATGAATACCACCCTGGGTACATGTCCTCAAGTATCATGATTGAAGTCTTTGTTCTCTACTCATGCAAGGGAAAGGTAACCAACATCAATGTTTGACCATATCCACAAAGACAGAACTGCTGAAGGCCTTGTACAACATACATACCATCTGTTCACTGCTGCATTAAGTGCAAAGTTGTTGCAGGAACAATCTCAAAACCCCTGTCAGAAGTCCTCTACACAGGGACCTGAAACCAAATGGTGTCTTTTCTATTTGCAAGGAGCTCTAACCATATTTCTACAATGCAGAACTGATGACAAAATCCCAGGAAACAAAGTCTTCCTATGTATCAAAACTGCTGCAAGGACAAAATGTCTAACCTGTGTACACTCTGCCAGTGTAAATGTGGACAGATTGAAAGAGACCAAAATCACACGCAGCATGTCAATTACTAGTCTGCCTTCAACATTGGCTCTGAACACTTCCTGATTAGATGTTGATGTCATTCGTGCTTGCTGCTTGACCCAATGCTTCCCATATGTGACCACGGACTTGACCTGGACAATGCATACATGCATCTTTGAGATCCACCACACGCTCCATGTACAAATCAAAAAGAAAAAGGTACCACAGTGTCAGTCACTCTGCTGTTCCCAACAGACTTTAACATGACACCTGAATACTAAGATGTTCTGCTTGGTTTCGCAATTCAAAGCAAACAGTCTCATAAAATCTATAATGAGAAAGCTACACACTAAATTAAGTCAAAGGCTGCAATGTCTAGGAGAGTCAGTTGTGTCTTGACCTCGGTAGATTTGCCCTTACACCGGCCAATATCAAAGGGTCCAAGTTTCAGCACTTTGAAGCGCTCTGCAATGTATCGCAAACTGTCCTTCAGCTGAAAGACACAGACAACATCTGGATCCAACTCCCAATTGAAAAAATCACGCCACTCCAAGAGCATTGCACTCTCCGTTTCAGCCACATGCACTTCAATTCCTGGTAATCGCTCCAAACTTCTACCATATGTGAAAACTACCTGTCTCATTCCATCGTGGAGCCCCCGAAAGTGTACAATGTGTGATATGACAAGCACTGGATCTCTGGATGGAAGTGCTGATCCACCATTACTAATCTTTCGAAGGTTCTCAATATCATCAACTATTGTATCATTAGCCTCAGAACCCAGTTCTTCCCCATTACCATTCTTTTCAGTTGAATTAAGGCTTGCCACGCCATCAGCTCTACCTTGTCCTCTCCCTCTTCCTCTCACTCTCCCTGAAGATCGCAGCTTTTCAGCAGTGTTTCCTGTCTTTGTCTCCCCATATAAATGTCTCCCACCACCTCCAGACTGCACATGAAGTGATACAATCCGCAGTGGAGAGATAACAGACCATGCCACGTCACTTGTGTCTGGGACCAAGCCTTCACCAACAGCAGCATCCAAGCCCACACTCTCCTTTAGCTCAGGTTGGCCCCTTGTTGTGCTTAACTTACTTGGTATGTCTGGCAGGTCATCACCATCACTATCTCCTGGGTCATGGAAATCAGAAATCATGTCTATACTTGTTTTCAAATCCATGCCAACAGCTCCATGAGGCATCTTCAAAGACCCCTCAGTGAACTCCATATGCTTTGTGGCATCTGGTGTAAGACCAGTCACATTTTTCCAGAGAGCCACCAGCTCTTTGGTGCAGCGGGTGGTCTGCTGGTTGTCAGGGACAAGCTCAGGTTGCTTGATCTCAACCCAGGAGCCCCCTGCAACAGCTGTGTCACAAAAGAAACGCATCCCCATCTGCCAAGGAAAACATATACTTTACTTGTGCAGCAAGACAATCCATCCAGTAACTTGTCAGGAGCAGTTCTCACATTCTTCAAGTGGCTTGCCTTCTGCCCTGCCAAAGTCTGTTCCAACTTGCAGCTGATACAAAAAGACCAACATGCGCAAAGACTGAATGGACACCCGCAATCTGCTGGAAGAGTTTGGTGTCTGTACAAAGGTTCACTTTTCAACTTTGTCTGTGTGACTACATCCTGAGGTCACGTTTCAGACAATGGTAACTATACAAACAGAAGAAGGGCAAGTAAAATGCACACCTTGATTCCCTCTTCATGAGCAGTTTGATCCTTCCAGATCAGGCCATGACCTTGCAGCTCATTCTTATCAGCTAGCACTGTCAGTTCCTTAGCAACTGCCAACACATCTTTTGCTCTCCATACTTCCACCTACAATACATGGTTGACATCAATGGAGCTACTTAACTCATTGAGCATCAGAAACATGCATCTGCAATATCCTAGAGGCAGAGTTCTATTTGATACACTAGAGTCAAGGGATTGCCAGATTTTTTGTCTATCACATCTAGTGCAGATCTGTGGTCAAAGCAAGCAAAGTCAAAAAAGTAACTCTATGCAGCATTTGAATAACTCAGCACAATCATCTATTCCCAACACCTTCAAGTATGGAAAAGGTCCTCCATGACGGTAATACATGAGTGGTGTCCTATAAGCCAATGAAACTGCAGCAACCTGCATACAGAAAAAGTTACTTAAGTTTACACTTCTCTCATCTGGGATCTATTTGTCAAGCCCAGAGCAACTGCTGCACAAAACACACTTTATCAGCAAGCTAGCCAGCTGCATGCAATCAGTTCATGTTTTAAAACAAACAGCACAAGCGAGACACAAACCCAATGCATCCCACCAAAATCACATCAAGGATTGCAGGCTGCAGGATCCTGTTCAAAACTCATGAGGCCAAAGAAACCAAAAGATGCACTAACAAATTGATTGGAAGAGACGTCAGTCCGTTTGAGACTGGACCGCATGTGCTGATTGAGATGCTCTTTGACATTCTCAAAGTCCTCCTGGCTTAAATGTGCATCCTTTCTTTCATTCAGATGCACAGGTGCTGGAAACCAAAAGTATGGTAAAAAATCTGCACAAGAGTTCCACCTAAGTGGATTAGTGGCCAATTTGCTCCTCTGATTTGAAAGATGTGGAAACCAAAAGTTTTTTCACACTCAATCCAGAGACAAAAAGATAGAATGTAAACAACAGATTTCAAAAACTCCAAGCAAGAAGGGGACAGTACTTACCATTCACATGCACAGCAATGCTTTCTCCCGTGGAGCTTAGTCCATAAAGCAAGACCTGCCAGTAAAACAAAACAATGTGGATGTTTCCTGCCTTGCTCCCTTCCTTCCCCACTGCTTTCAATTTACCTTCTCTCATCATGTCCAGTGGACATGACCATGTGTTCAAGCAAAATTCATCTGTGAGGTGTTTAGGTGAAATGATCAAGTGATTGGTGCCCTTTCCTTTACACTCATCACTGATTTAGACCTTGTTTCAGCATTGAATCATGTGCCTTCCTGCCCAGTGGTAATGCAAGCTGCAATCTAGCTGGTACTTAGTGGCATGCATGGGCTGGCCGAAACTTGAACCCTGAAACAAATATTTTCTTTCCATCTTCCTTCAGTAGATTATTTCCAATTCTGCTGGAAATTGAATCACAAAGTCCAATCCCACAGCCTAATGACTGGGCCATATTCTCTACATCTGATCTATGGCCATGGGAAGCAATGTGAAGAAACATGCACACATGTGGAGGAGCTAAATACAAGCCCGTCAATGAATTCAAAACAGAGGCTGATATCATGAAGCTATGAACAGGTGGAGAACGTGTCCAGTACTACACGTCTGTTTAAATTTGAAGTTCCAGAGATTGTTAAAACTCCCTGCAACCAGCCGTTCTTCGATCTATCAACTGTGTCTGTAATCAATCAATTTTGCCTTTTTCCTTGGCCTGTTTCTGCCCTCCAATTAATTATCTAATCACAATTTTTCCATTCCTTCGCTTTCTTTTCTCTTATCGTCCTGCACAACAGTCACTCAATCTTGCATAGAAGAAAATCCTAAACCCCGCAAGAACAAAAAGGAGATGAAAAATAATTTTGCAGGGAGAGCAGAAAATTTACAGAGGGAGGAGCAATAGGGACAGACGACGGCGAATCCGTAAAGACGGCGTCCAAGAGCATCATCCGCATGACACTATGCTCCACCTCCATTGCATTATCACGATCATCTTCCATTCCAATTCTCACAACAACAACAACAAAACCTCCCACAAAAACACTCAAAAGAAGAAAAGGACCAAAAACCCCAAACCCTAAAACATCCCTTCAAAATCCCAAAACCCCTTTCGAGTCCTTTTTATGGTTTTTTAACGTCCCTTCAAAATCCCAAAACCCCTTTCAAGGCCTTTTTATGGTTTTTTAACATCCCTTCAAAATCCCAAAACCCCTTTCAAGGCCTTTTTATGGTTTTTTAACGTCCCTTCAAAATCCCAAAACCCCTTTCAAGGTCTTTTTATGCTTTTTTAACATCCCTTCAAAAACCCCCAAAACCCCTTTCAAGGCCTTTTCATGGTTTTTTATGCATCTTTAAAGGGAGGGCCACACTTAGAGCTAACTTCGAGATAACTCAAAGGTAGAAATGTTAATTTTTAACTTGTCCCCCACCCACATAATGATAGGTAGTTTTCTACCCTATGTGGATGTTGATGTGGCATGCTTTTTAAAAAAAAGTTCAATGGAAGCACTAAACATACATATCGTCAATCTACCCAAAATGTAGATTTGATAGTGAAATTCTAGTGTTAACTAACATATAAACTTTTTGGTAAATAACTCAGTGGTAACTTGTCAATCCCACTTGTCACCCTTATGCAACTTGACCACATGAATATCGACGTTAGATTCTAGCATTCTTGCACGTGACAACAATGGTAACAACATTTCAAAGGAGTAATAAGAAGTTTGTAGCATTCTTGTGTCAACAACAACAACAAAAAGTTCACAATCGTTAGGGGCAATAACAATGAGATTTTGCAACAACAGCAAGAATTGCACGTCATTCTTGCATGCAACAACATCGACAACAATATTTTATAAAAGCAAAAAAAATGACATGACATTCTTGCACCTAGTAACAATGGCAACAACCTTGTGCATAACCAAACAAAGCTCATGTATTGTTCTTACTTGTGACAACAAGTGCAAAATGTTGCATAATAACAAGTTCATTGCATTAAAAAACACAAATGGAAACATATGGCATTAACGATATTTATGGCAACAATGATGAAAGCTCTCAACCAAATATGCTACATATTCATTCGTGTTCTTTTGTGATTCTTGCATGCAAGCAAAAAAGAAATGGAACATTAGTATTAAAAACATAGACATAAACAAAAACAAATGAAAATTGCAAGCATTCTTGAAATGGTGCACCATCAAAAAACAAGAAACAAAGCAAAGGAAAAAAAAGAGGACACATGGGTTCAATGATTCTATCGATGAAGTAAGACCCATTAAAAAACCCATGTAACCTAATTGGGAACACCAAGAAATTGTACCCTTCATTCAAGGAAAACAAAATGAACACATTGTTTCATTGGATGTAGTTGATTCATTAGACTATTTTGGAAACACATTCATGTGTAATGAAAAAAAGTTTCGTGATTATGATGGGATTTAGACACAACATATACATTAAAAATGGGCATGCTTGTAAGGATACGTGGGCCACAATTTATAGTGATTACAAATGAATTCAAGACTACATGTTTAAAACATGTCATAGTGAAGAATTATGGAACATGTTTCCTCTTGATATAATTGCAATGAATTTGCCTAGAATATTCAACATAAACATATATGAAATGATTAACACATTCATGAACACTAGGCTCATATTCAAACTAACACACTCCATGTACTTCATAGATCCCAATGACAAGGTGTACACCCTTTATGTGTCCTTAAAAATTAAAAGTTGTAGATGGTCATCATGCATGAAGATTTTGATCTATTTTTTAACAACTATTTAAAACTAATGTATACCATGTTTAACGTTGGTGGGAGTTTCATGAATCAAACAAAAAATGGTCTTATTACACCCAAAACACCAACATCATTAAAATGCAACGAATGGTAAATTGTGATGATAGGAAACTTTTTTTGTGGGACATAAGTAACCATGGTGGTTGTTTATGTATTAATCAACCATACCCATTTATGTATTTTCAAACCTAATTACCATATATTTTTAGAGTATCTTAATAATATATTTGTAAATTCACTTTCTAAAAACCAATGTTGCCAAGGTATTTGGTTTGCAATGTTAAATCTAAGGGTTCAAGTTCATGTGACCTAAACTCAAATTGATATCCTTGTGTTCAAATTGGCACAAAAACCAAACCATAAAATTAGTTTTTTTACTAATAAATTGGAATCAAAACTACAACCGTGAAAAAACATTCTTAAAGATACATCCAAGTTCTTTAAGTGGGCAAGTTGGATTTTTAAAAAAGTTGATAAGTAGGTTGAACTTCATAGTTAAGTACTAATTTTAATTAATTATTGAACTTGGTACCTATCAAAACTTCTTGATATCCATACATTGTATCATATATTGGTGTGGATTGATACCCTTTCGTACAAAGTGAGGATTGTATTTTGTGGTTCTTTTTGGATTTGAAGGCTAAGCAAAGGGCAATAATTTAGTCAAAGGCTAAACCCAAGAATCCAAGAAGAACCAAAGTTTTTCCTTACCATGCATTTTGCAATCTTTCATTTTTGGGAAGTCCCTCCATTTTAAATGGAAATTATGCCATGGGATGTGTTTTCAAATTCAAAGACCAAATTTGACTTTTTATTTAAAATCAAAGAAATTGGTATTGAAATTTGGAGCATCTTTTTAAAGTTTATATTGTGGAGGTGGTTATTTTTAACTACGGATAAACATAAGGATGAGATCTTTGTTAGGGGATAGGTAAACAAATTCAGACTTGACAAGTAGATAATTTTCAATTACTAGTTCATATTTGACACTGTTTAAAATTTTGAATTCTTGTTCTTTTTTTTCAAATGGGGTTTTGGAAAGAAATTGTGCAACATTTCCTCTCCTCACTATTTTGGTTGTGTATCTTTTTTTCTTTTCAAATTTGTGTGTTTTCAAAAGCAATCATGTTGTATGGTAAACATGTAAACATCGTGGTGAAAAAAATTAAGACAATGAATTAAAGAATATAATAATCAAAACTTGTTAATACATGTAGACAGAGGACTTGATAGGGCTATTAATAACAAAATTGTTAATAGATTTGAAACCTTGTAGTTAGAAATATCACTCTAACACTTGTTTTGATAGTAATTACATAAAATTATGGTTAACATTTACAAATTTTTTTTACAAAAATTGTGATTTGGAAGTGTTTAGTTTCATATTTAAATGTGGAAGTTCCATAGTAAGAATGTGAGTTCATGAATTTAAAAAATAATCATCCATATTTGTTTATGCATCCATACCATAAGGTATTATGAATTGGTCAATCCCTTGCCCAATACCTTAGATAAGGCATTAACAAACCAATTAGGGCAAATTAGGTGATTTATTATTGGTATCTTACAACCTTTGGTTAATTATTATTGGTAAATTAGTTAATTATGAACCTACTTTATCCATGTAATTTAATTATTTCTAATCTTGTTGCTATGGCTTTTCACCTTTGTCGATATTTCTACTTATCATAATCTTTGTTAATCAAGTTGCTTTGGTGGCTACTTAACACTTATTAATGTTGATTATTTGCTACTCTTTGCCAATAAAATATGCATTGATATTTCTACATGGTATCAAAATTACATGCTTTTAGATACTTGAAACAGAAAGTTGTGATGAATGCATTATGAAACTCCACTCTAAAAAGCACATGTGTGACAAGTCCATTTGTGCTTTTAGAAAATGAAGGTTCAACAACATGGCCAATGCTCATGATAATGTTTTTCCAAAGTCTATAAAGCTTGTTGGGTCTACCAATTATCATAATTGGAAAATACATGTGAAAAATCATCTTAAAAAATAACAAGTTTGGGATGTTGTAGTTCCCATTGATACTTTTTTTGCAAGCATCTTTTCATTGATCATTAAATATATTATTAGTTCCATTACTCCAATTAGGATACGCCCCATTAACATTTCCATTGCAACTTTCTCGCAACTTCTATTAATGTTAAGACTTCCATTGGTGTTGGAACTTCCATTGGAAGTTATATTGTTGGAACAATAATAGACGAAAATCTTGATTTTAGACATATCAAAGTTATGTCCATCATCATAATTGAAGTCACAACAAATTGTAATTAGAAGTTACACAATTTGATGATCTTAAGCATGGGAATATCTGCCAAGATATAATGAGAGGTGTGATGTTTTCAAAATGGATGTATTTATGCAATCAAGTGTAGCTCCTAAAGTATTTGAATTGAATGTCCTAGATTATTTCAAGATAATAATAATAATATTTTAAACACTACTAGGAAATGCGTCCTAGTTCACTTTGGGTTTCACTAGATTTTTGAGTGAATTTGGACATTTCACCTAGTGAAATTATTTAACTTGTTAATGAACGGGGATTAGTTGTTACGGACAGTGAGTTGTTTCACTAGTACATGGTGAAACAAGGTTATTCTCAAGTGAAATACAAATTTACCAAATCATTCACTTGCTAGTTAATTAACTAACAAGTATGGGAATTAATTAAATTTTAATTATTTAATATATAATATTATTGATAATTTCATGATTTTAAAGCATGTTATTTATTGACACGTGTCACTACCTACGTTAGGTTAAAAATCTAGCCTAAGTAGGTATGTAGGCCATGTAATCAACCTAAGCATCTAGCCTCCAAATTTGATAGGAGAATATTTGGTCAACATACCATTGTTGACCACACACAACACCACCCATGGGGTTTGATCCCTTGACCTTTGGAATGGGGCAAACACTTTTACCATCAAGCCACCACACTTGTTGTGATAATATGTTACATTACATTTTATTTATGAAATACTTCATTTTAAACATTACAAAAACATAAACTTTGAAAATTCATATCTTATTGAGATTTTCTTCAAATGAAATTATTCGAATTTACTTTTTTTTAAAAATTCAATAATGTACATAATTACATTTATTTCTGTTTGAAAGTTTAAAATCATTTGAACAAAAAAAAAGTTGAATATCATTATTTAATAACATTTCAATGACCATTTTTTTGAATTTTTTTTTAAATAAATGGATTTTTTTTGTTAATATAATAATACTACCTATGTAAGCTACTTTCAATTATTATATGGCTATTTTTCATTAATTTGAATTATTTCACCCTACATTATTTACGGCTATTTATGGCTATTCTCAATTATTTATGGTTATTTTTAACTATTTTAACTTATTTCAATTTAGGTTATTTTCAGTTATTATAAGTTTTTTTGGTTATTCTATGTTATTTTTGGTTATTGTAGATTATTTCAATTTAGACTATTTGCAGTTATTATAAATTACTTTTGGCTATTTCAACTTATTTCACCTTAGGCTATTTTCAACTATTGTAAGTTTTTTTTTTTATTCTATGTTATTTTTGGCTATTGTAAATTATTTCAATTTAGACTACTTATAGCTATTATAAGTTACATTTAACTATTGAAAGTTATTTCACCTTAAGTTTTTTTTTTTATTATAATTATTTCACTTTAAATTATTTTTGGCAATCATAAGCAATTATAATATATGGCTATTGGTTGTTTTTTTATTAATTTTATTGGTGGTTATTAATGGATATTGGTACCTATTCTATTTGTGGCTATCAATGTTTTTTAGTGGTAATTTTATTAATAATTATTGGTGATTATTCTATTAACGACCATTAGTAGTTATTTTATTAGTGGTTATTGGATGCTATTTTATTAATGGCTATTGTGGCTATTCTATTAATGGCTATTGGTGCCTATTCTACTAATGGCTATTGGTGGTTATTCTATTAATGGATATTGGTGGCTATTCTATTAATGGCTATTGTGGCTATTCTATTAATGGCTATTGTGACTATTCTATTAATGGCTATTGTGGCTATTCTATTAATGGCTATTGTGGTTATTCTATTAATGGCTATTGTGGCTATTCTATTAATGGCTATTGTGGTTATTCTATTAATGGCTATTGTGGCTATTCTATTAATGGCTATTGTGGCTATTCTATTAATGGCTATTGGTGGCTATTCTATTAATGGCTATTGGTGGCTATTTTATTAATGGCTATTGGTGGTTATTCTATTAATGGCTATTGGTTGTTATTCTATTAATGGCTATTAGTTGTTATTCTATTAATGACTATTGGTTGTTATTCTATTAATGGTTATTGGTGGCTATTCTATTAATGACTATTGGTGGCTATTCTATTAATGGTTATTGGTGGCTATTCTATTAATGACTATTGGTGGCTATTCTATTAATGGTTATTGGTGGCTATTCTATTAATGGTTACTAGTGGTTATTCTATTAATGGTTACTACTGGCTATTCTATTATTGGTTACTACTGGCTATTCTATTATTGGTTACTAGTGGCTATTCTTTTATTGGTTATTCATGATTAATCTATTAATGGTTATTGGTGGCTATTATATTAATGGTTATTCATGATTAATTTATTAATGGCTATTGGAGGTTATTCTATTAATGGCTATTCGTGATTAATCTATTAATGGTTGTTGGTGGTTATTCTATGAATGGTTATTCGTGATTAATCTATTAATGGCTATTGGTGGTTATTCTATTAATGACTATTCGTGACTAATCTATTAATGACTATTTGTGATTAATATATTAATGGTTATTGATGGTTATTCTATTAATGGTTATTCGTGATTAATCTATTAATGACTATTGGTGGCTATTTTATTAATAGCTTATTGGTGGCTATTCTATTAATGGCTATTGGTGCCTATTTTATTAATAGTTTATTGGTGGCTATTCTATTAATAGTTATTGGTGCCTATTTTATTAATAGCTTATT
>Ga0116227_10005190_pt1 | contig 27702 bp, 22 predicted proteins | sample S1TSphgellanicum_FD_89693 | JGI IMG/M metagenome (GOLD analysis project Ga0116227, IMG submission 89693) | Host-associated microbial communities from peat moss isolated from Minnesota, USA - S1T2_Fb - Sphagnum magellanicum MG | ecosystem: Host-associated > Plants > Peat moss > Unclassified...
CCCCCCAAACAACCTCCTCCCCCCCCCCCCCCCTCCCCCCCCCCCCCCCCTCCACCTTCTCTCCCTCTTTTTCCCCCCCCCCCCCCCCCCCCCCCCCCCCCCAAGGGTAACCTTTTTATTTTTATGATAAGTTTTATGCATGGGATGTGCAAAATGCATGGTGCAAAATGCATGGTTAATGTAACAGTTCATTGTTTATTGTACCAAATGGAAACAATAATAGGTTAAATCATCAGCAACATGTCAAGGGAAGATTTTGGATCAGCAATATGAATTTTGGTCAGCAGCAATTTAAGTCAACAACTATAATAACAAATCAACAATTATAGCAATTAATAGCAAGTCAGCAATAGGTCAACATCTAGTTTTATAATAATATTAACAATTGGTTCTATAATAATAGTAATTGGTTCTATAACAACATTAATTAATCTATAATAATAGTAACTAATTTGTTTTTTTTAAATTATGGAATTATTATTTTTGGTATGTGCCTTGTGTTGTTGATGGTGGATTGATAGGTGTAAATAATTTTGGATTAAAATTATGAAAGCTTCAATGGTAAACATTTGCACCATTGTAAACAACATTGAAGCCTCAAACTATGGGGAGTTAGAGGCTGGAAAAGTTCAGCTTGTTGTTGACGCCCGACTTAAAAGGGCAATGCACTTTCATTGACAAATGTAATTGTTTCTTCATCAATTGGCAGGAAACATTTATGAGTTGGGTCAAGTGCAAGCAAAACAACTAGATGTATTGCGATAACAGGCAAAATTTTGGGATCTATGGGATCAAAGATTTGCTCCTTAGGCTTTCTACAAACCAAATGCTGATGAATATGTATTACTTGGAACAAAACGTGTTTTTCATTATATTATGTGCATTTAGTTCTTTTGTGTGTTGATGCATTAGGGTTAAAAAGTAGAAGTAAGAAGGGATTGGTCTTTTATAAAATTGAAAATGGAACTTCAACCATGAAGAAACATTGTGAAGGTGAACATTTTAATATTTGGAAAGTTTATGATAATGAGATTTCACTTTGACATTCTGCCAAAACAAATCCTTTTGAAAAACATAATTCCAAAGTTTGAAAAGTAATAACTCCTAGCTACATTTTTTGGTAGCACCACATCTTACAAAAAATCACAAGAAGGATAGAAAGCTTTCATTGATGATCTTATGTTATTTGTTATGAAGGGATTACTCCTTTTAAACATGGTTGAAAGCATATGGATGAGGTGATTTGGTTTACGAAGGGACCCATAGGTGGTGTTTCCATCACGTAGAACCCTAACTAAAAATATATTACCTTCTATGATGAAATGGATGCTTCAAGAGTTTGTTTCCCCTTTTGTCAATGCCATAGCTTCTATAATTGCAACATTTGACTTATGGATGAGCAAAGGTGCACTCGATACCTTTGCCCTTGTCATTAATTTCTTGACTTTGGATTGGGAACCAAAACATGTCACAATTGGTTTGTTTGAAGCAAAAAGGACTTTTGGGGTTAATCTTGTTGGTCAATTACAAACTTTGTTTGAGGAATATAGACTTACTAACAAGATAATTTGTTACGTGAAAGATGAAGGCACATATTTATAATGACTCATGCTTAAACAAATTGTCATTTGTGAAGAATTGGGAATGTAAGCATGATTTGAAGGTGTTTGTTTTGGTCATGCCCTTTCTAAGGCTTGTTAATATGCCACTTTTAATGAAATGGTAAGTTCTAGTTTACAACCAATGAACATCAAAATTGCATAATCTTCAATTCAATCTTGTATAACATGGAAGGGTAGAATGGACAAAAGCTTATTTGGCTATAAGTTTGTGACCACGAAAATTGAACACATCGATGAAGATAAGGTTTAATTTCGAAATGATAACGTTTTAATAGGCCCTTGAATGTAAGGCTACTATTCATATTTGTTACAACCAATAGACATTGGTTTTATAGGGCATAATTCCAATAGCACAAGTTTGGGCAATTGCTGAAGTCATTGCATAACCTTGGCCCTAGTTGTATCAAATTGTGTGTTCAATCAACATTGTGGTTATTAGCTGCTTAGTGATGCACTTGCAAACATAATCAATCTTTGTGTCAAATTGATTTAGGAGAGGCTTCAATTAGAAATCCAAATGAGTTTTATCCTTGCATTTCAATTTGACACAAAATTGCTTTTGTTAGCAAGTAGAATACAATTAAAAGTCAATCACATGCTTGCTCCATTTTTGGATTGTTTGCATGAGTTTGATCCAAAAAAAACACACATGACGTTGGTTTTAATACATGACATAAAATGTTCAAGGATTTATCTATTGTGAGCAATTATGTGGGAGAAGATATGGCCACAATTGCAACAACGAGGTATGATTCTACAACCTTAATTCCTCGTCTTTGTTCAACTTATTAGAAAGTGAATGCTTTTGTAAAGCCAACAGAAACATTTGTCGCCCAAGAATGACCGTTGGTTGTGTTTGGTGCAAGACTATCTCCAAATGATATTGCCATTGAACATGTAAGTTTCTACATTCACAAATTGTTGGTTTATGCATTCAAAACGAAAAATGTGTAATTTTTGGATTTTAATTTATAGTTTCTTCATAAATTTCAAGTTTTTATTTTTTGAAATTTGGTTTTTTCATTTATAATTCACAATTAGTAGTTTTTGCATCACGATTCACTTCAAATTTATAATATCTATAATCTAATTCATATGTGATGCACATAACAATAACTGAATAATGATCTAACTATTTGTGTATTTGATTATAGATGAAATGAAAACTTTTTTGTTTTCAAAATTTGTAATCGGAGGCAAAGTCTTGTGAAGATCCATTAAAGTGGTGGAAGGTTCATGAGGTGCAATTTCATGTTGTTGGATACTTGGTTCGTCAATTTTGGATATTGTGGGAAATCAAATTGAAGCGGAACACATTTTCTTCATTGCTAGGATTTTGATAGGGCTACGTAAATGTTGACTTAGAACCCAAAACTGAAATCAACTTGTGTTGATTTCCAAGAATTGGCCAAATGATCCACATTTTGGGTGTGAATCATTTTTAGTTGAATCCCTTTATGAGTTTGGGGTTCTTGAAGCAAATTTGTTGGAGCAAATGGAGGAATTTGAAGACCAACTAGGTGACTATGTTGAGCTTCATGATTCAACTGATTTTGATTTTTTAATTTACAAATTTGATAAGGCAAATTTGGTATGTGAAGGAAATGGTAGATTACATTATGTAAAGTGCAAATTTGGTATGTGAAGGAAATGGTAGATTACATTATGTAAAGTGCAAATTTGGTATGGCAGATTGTTGTTTAATTTGTCTTATCAAAATTTATTATAATTAAGTTGTAAACCATAACCCAATGTAAGCCTTAAGACATGATGGTATTGTGGGGAAGGTAATTAAATACATTGTTCATGTTTGTTAAAGGGAATTTGAATTTGTTCATGAAAAAGTTGTTGGGATTGAAATTCAAACAGTGTTTCTTGAATTGGGTTCCTTTGGCATTATGTGTATCCATGTGGGGATTGAGGGTGGTTAGCAGGGCATTTTGAGTATAGGTATGCAAGAAGAGATGGGTGCATTGTGTTGCTAGAATTTCAAGGTGGAAGATGTGGAATCAACATATTATGATCATTGTGATGATATCTTGAACATAAAATGTATATCTTATCTAAAAAGGTTTCATGGTATTCTCATTTTGTGTGTATGTTTAACATTAGATAGTTGAGTTCATTCTTGTAATTGATCCTTTGCATTACATCCAATTGAATTTGGGCCTTTGAAAACTATTTTACATGAACAATTTTTTTAATTTTTAATTAATTAAAATAAAACAATACATACCTATTTTTTGACCCCAACCATGGGTATATGATAGAAGGTGGAATTACCCTACCTGTTTACCAGAAACCATGAATTTCATATACCCAAACCTTAACCTAATGGAGAAAAAAATGGTAATATATCCTTACTCTCTGGAGAAATAAATTGAAATTTTCTATATATCCTTAACCTTGGATATATCCAAAAAACCATATATCCACACAACACTGGAACATACCAGCTGGTATTGCTAGTACTGTAGAGAGGCTGGCATTCCCTAGCGTCCAGGGTTTAGGGTTTAGGGTACTGTAGAGAGGCTGGCATTGCCCAGTGTCCAGGGTACTGTAGAGAGGCTGGCATTGCCTAGTGTCCAGGGTTTAGGGTTTAGGGTACTGTAGAGAGGCTGGTATTGCCTCCAATCATCCAGTCTGGTCGGTTCTTTGATACCAGGACCAGTCAATATACCCGGGTTCCAAACCTGATGATACCCGGGGAACACTGGTTTGAACTTGATATAAAGTGCAGATTTGCTGGGCATTATTGTGAGCTTCATTGTGGTTGTTAGTGCTGGGGGAAAGCTCTCAGAGTTCAGATTGACTAGGGAGGAGATGGCTGCAAATGGGTAGAATGAATGGGTTTTCTGCAGAACAGGTGGAGCAGCTGGAGATGGTCAGGTTGACATTGGTCTATGAAACACAGAGACGTTTTTAGGTTAGGCCACAACTGTGAAGTTAGTTTTGGGGATGAAGGACCGACCCATCTGGGCTTTTACTTACATATGTAGCTCTCCATGCTTTATTATGTCCATCAGTTGTTGTTCGCATTGCTCTCAACTTTCTCTGGTTTTGCAATCTGCACCAGTAATTTGTGGAAGGAATTGTTGTTGATGCGGTTGTTGTTCATGGTTTAAGGTATAGGGTAATTGCTTAAGGGTAAACCCAGCTGCTTCAGAGATCAAAGAGTGAAGTGGAGTCTTGTTTACAAATCTTTCAGGGGAGCAAATTACTGGAGGTTGGCACAATTTCAGGGACAGTTTCAGTAGCTACAACCCATGTCTGCAAGAATGTACTCACTACATCAGCAGGTTAGCCTCTTGCATGAACCTTCTTTTGGTTTTCACAAATAGGTATCAGAAAATTACAAATGGTTTTTAAACGTCAACAACCATCATCACATGATTAACACAGGTATCAACACGTTGTCTCAGATCTAGCTAGACTTGGGAGTTGTTATGCAGTCGGTTTTAGAGGTTTAGGCTTTAGGCTTTGTAGGTCCAAAGAAGGGTTCTTTGCTGCAGCTCAAATGGTTGAGTTTCATCATTCTTTCAAAGAAACAAGGGTTATTAGTTATTACTCTTTGAAGCCATTTTTTCCTTCAGAAGTTATGCCAACAAAGAGGGTTCATAGATTATATATATATTTCTTCCTGGTATCCCTGATTTCTCCAACTTAATCCATCTAGAAGAAAAGACTCTATTGGTGGTGGGATCAGGGTTTTTTTTTTTCCAATTTTGTGATGTAGCTCAAATGGTGGTCATCCATAAGATGATTTAGCCAGATAAATATCCTTTTGTGAGCTGAATCAGACTTCTAATGGCATTGTTATCAATTTCTTGGATTTGGTAATATATCCCAAGATTCCAAAGGCTTAAAGCATTCACATTTTTTGACAAGGTGTTTTCAACAAGAATAATATTCGCATATTATAACAGGATTCATATGCCTCATGTGGATTCCCGTATTTCAGATACTGCGAAATTTGGAGTAGTCAATAGACAGTTTTCTTAGGGCTTTGCAACTCCAAAGAGTTTCTTCAAAACCCAAATGGCAGCAGGCTTAAGTAGTCTGTTGAAGAATAAGGGCTATGCTTTAAAGTTTCTTTTGAACAAACCAGAGGTTTTGCTTATCAAAGAAAGGTTTTTGTTTGGAGTTTCTGCTTTTGGAATCTTTAAAATGGTCATTTCAAAGGTTTTGACATTCCTAAGTGAGGAGCTTGTTGGGGTGGGTTTTTATTTCCTGGCCTTTTTCCCTTTCTATGTTAGTCTTTTTACTTGTGGTTTTCTGGGTATTCTTTTCCTTGAGTTAGCCAGCTGCCATCTTGGCTCCTGAGTTTTCCTGTTGTTACTGTCAGTCTTATGACAGAAACCCAGTACATTGGTCACTGTTTGACATTAACTTGCCATCCATTTCCAGGAACTTATGAAGTCAGTGGGTATGTTAGGGTAGCTGCTCAATGCCATACATCTTGCTGTTGAAGGTCCAAGTCAAGTCATCATGGGCAAGTCTTTCCTTTTACCTCCAGACTTGTAACAGAAGAAGCTCCATATGCTGGTTACTCTCGAACATGTGAGCTGTAACCATTTCCAGGTGTTGATGAAGTCACTTGAAATTTTTGCAGTAAACTCTACCTATTCACGTCCCTACATGCTGTCAATACTTACTAAACTATGTGGGGCTGTGAAATGCAGATAGATAGGTGCATCAGCAGCAACAGCTTTCACAGCTGCTAATGTGAGATAGCAGCACACCAGTTGCTGCTTTTTGTTTGCCTTGGATTGGAATGCAGCAGCCCCACCCTTTACAGAGCTTGAAGGTGAGTTGTGGTCAACCAGAGAGCAGTTGCAAGAGCATGATGCTACAGTGCATGCAAGTGATGATCTTTTTGATCATGCAAAATTCTTGCTGTCATCTTGGTGTGTGCCTGTCACCTCTGAGGACTGTCTGTAGATGCAAAATGCAGTAAACTGCAATGAATTCAGTGATCCATGGGTCATCATGTTTTTCCTTCTTCCCATCTTTGAAGTTGCCATTTCCAAATCTGCTTTAACCTGCAGGAGGAGCTTTATCAGCTGTGGACTGAGTTTTGTCAGCTACCAGTACATGCAAGCATCTCTGCTAAATTTCTTTTCCAAACTTGATGGACTAGCTGAAACTTTTCTAGATCTCAGGTCTGAATGCTACACATCTATGTGCAGGCATCAAAGTGGTATGAAGATCATTTTCTATTTTTCTTCAGAATGTTCAATTTTCTGGCTTATTACAATCTTGCTCACAATTGGTTGCCAAGAAACAACACACTTGATGGAAAACCCTAAAACCCAATCGCCCAACCAGTTTTATGCTTTGCTGAAGAAACACAATCTCTCTCTCTCTCTCTCTCTCTCTCTCTCTCTCTTCTTTCTGGGTTTAGAGTTTAGGGTTCACCCTGGGCATGGAGACGGACTGAGGTTGTCAAACAATTTTGCTGCTATATCACGGAAATCCATATGATGGCCTATAGTTGCTGATTTTGCTGATTCGTGTAAAATCCATGGCAAAAGAAGTGCAGACTCAGAATCTGAGCAGCACAGCTGAACTGTAGATTCAAGACTATGGGAAAAAGGTTAGTTCTGGTGCCAAAATAGTAATTCCTCTTGGTGATTGATTGATGATGGGTGCCAAAATCCTTCCTCTTGGTGGTGATGGGTGCTGCCAAAATCTATTTCTTCTTGTTCTTCCTTCTTCTGTGGGGTGGGCAGGGGGGGTGCAGAGCAGAGCAGAGAGAAAAGAAATGCAAATGGCATGATGATGCCCTAAATCCTAAATTCAGAGCTCTTCAAAGAGTTACAGAATTTCATCCATGTTTCAGACGATCCGATTTTGTTGCCGTAACAGGAGAATATATACAACGAATTCCGTACTGGAATGAATTTGACCGGCAGTTTTTTTTGGTCAGTTTGTTGTTCTGGCAGAAACAACAAGAAGAGGCAATCAGAGACCAAAAAAAAAAATCCTCCCATACGAAGATTGGATTCTTCTTCAGATTCTGCCGCCGCCGCCGCTGCTTCCTACTGTTGTTGTTCCTCGTTAAAAGAAAAAAAAAACCCAAGAAAAAAAATGACAAAGAAAGGGAATCCAAAAGAGAAAAGTACGTACGACTGGATCTAATGGAGAGAGAAAAGGCGTGTGATGTGATTGGATCCCCGTTCTCTGTCTGCTGCAGGTGCAGCTGCAATATGGCTTTGTCAGATTGGACCCAGTGCTATGCGCAGGCAGGCAGGCAGACGGACGTTGTAATTTATATAAAAGTTGTTGCAGTGGAAAAGATGGACTTCGGAGGACTGAAGAGGAAGAAGCTCCTTCCGGTATTCTTCTTCTTCTTCCTTGGCTGTTGTGGGTCTTCTTCTTCTTCTTGCTGCTGCTGTTTCCGCAGCAGCAGGCTCAACAGAGGAGGAGGATGTAGAGGATGGTATCTGTTGTTATTGTCGTCGTCGTCAAGAAGATGAAGAAGAAGATGAGGTCACAGCTGCGGCTGCTGTGACACGATGATGAGGCGGTTATAGAGAATCAGAGAAGACGGGTGGCGGGGGGAGGGGAGGAGGCCATCCAGCTGGGTTTTGGGGTTTGCAGGCAGGCAGGCAGGCTGCCGGTCGGATGTGTGAGAGCAGGTGTTGTGGTGGTGGTGGGAGAGATAGAGAGGGAGCAAGGCAGGAGGAAGAAGAAAGACAGGAAAGCGTAACACAAGGTTTGTAATGGTTTGCCGTTTGTTGAAGGAGGACGGAGACCACGGATCCGCTTCGCCAGGAGGAGGAGGAGGATATGGGGCGGGGGAAGATAGAGATCAAGAGGATTGAGAATCCCACCAGCAGGCAAGTCACATTCTCCAAGCGCCGCGGTGGTCTATTGAAGAAGGCACACGAGCTTGCGGTGCTGTGTGATGCAGAGGTGGCGCTCATAATCTTCTCCAGCACAGGGAAGCTGTTCGAGTTCGCCAGCGCAGGCAGGTACGCAGCAAGGAAGAAATAAAGAAGGAAAGAAGAAGACATGCCATCCCTTTGAATTTCCCCTTTGCTTCTTTGCTACCGCTCGCTCTCTCTCTCTCTCTCTCTCTCTCTCTCTCTCTCTCGCAAGCTTCAATATCAAGATGAGGAAGAAGGAAGAAGAAGATTATACCTAGCAGCTTCCCTTTTTCAGCACATAAAAAAATCAGAGGAAATCAGGGGGTTAAGAAGGACATCTCTGCTGAATTCCTCAGTGAAGTTTGTAATTTTCCTGCTTGCTACCCTATCTGAGGGACTGGAAGAAGTTTAGGGTTTTGTATTAGGGTTTTAGGGTTCTGAGGTGGTCATTTGCACTCTATATATATATAATGTTCATGTGCTCTTTACTCCAGGTGGCGATTGCTATGGAAGCTAGCATCTTGAGGTTTGATCCCCTGTCCACAAATTTCTACAATGTGATGCTGCAATCTTGTGATTTGACATGCCATCCTGGTCATTCATGGTGTGCAGCATGCAGGCTATCCTTGAACGATACAGCAGGAGTTCAGAAGGAGCACAGCAGCCTGGCAATAACAGCGAAGTAAGAAAACACACTCTGATGGAACCAACCTGTGGCTTCTTTTGCTCTACACTGATATTGTTATCATCTTTGCAGGAAATTGTACCTCATCTGGTTATTTCTGGGGAAATGTGTTTGGTCTTCTCAAGGGTCTGTACCATCACAGGAGGCATAGAAGTGTGTTAATGGAACCTGAAACACTTTGGACATTAACTTTGGTGTGGATCTGCTAGTTCATGGGACGTGAAGTTGTTAGGTTGAGGCAACAACTGGACCACATGGAAAACTCACAGAGGTATCATCTCTCTCTGCCTTTTTTTGGGGGGAAGGAAAAGGCTGCAAACTGCTGCGCAAAGAGAATGGATTATGTCATCATCACAAACCTTTTTCATTCCAAGGATGTTGGATAAGGGATGTGTTCTCTGAAACATTAGCAAATGAACTCCTCAGGCTGATTAGATGTGTGGCAGAGTCCTTGAGGCAGAAATACTCATTGTGAACTTGAAGGTCACCCTGAATTTCCCACCCTTGAACCTTCTATCTTCTTCTATGTTGCCAAGCCTGGATGCTTTGAGGAACTGGGGATTTGGTGGGCAGGTAAAGGATTTGTAATTACTGTTGCTATGGTTTCAAGGTTTAGGTCATGATAGCTCTCTCCATCTATATGTTTTTTCACCTTATTGGCTGGCTTCTCCTCCTCATGCAGGCATATGCTAGGAGAGAATCTCTCAGTGTTGACAGTGCCTGACCTGCTGCTGCTAGAACAACAACTTGACATGGGAGTCTCTCGCATTCGCGCAAGGAAGGCAAGTGCCAGGTCGTTACTAAAAGCGAAGAAGGCCAGATGAACTCTATGTAGTGAAAAGAGAGTGGGAGCAGCATAGAGAAACAGGAGTGTCACCAGCTCAAAAATATTTCTCCTCTCTCCTTCTCTGTTTTCCTTTCCCATGCGAATGGTCGTTGCATGTTGTTATGCATGTGCAAAGTGGGTCCAGTGTTGAAACCTCACAAGCTTGTTTCAGCTCGAGTGAAGATTTTTTGAAGATATTAGCTATGCCTCTTGAGTGCTAGTCAACATGATGATGGAGTCTTCCTGTTGCTTCCAGAAATGCAGCAGGAACTCAGGGCACAGATGTTTGTATAATGGTTTGCCCCAAAATCTGGGCAGATTATTATTTTCTATGCCCACTGTTGACAGCTGATGAAGTCAGTAGGGAGTCATTGCAGCTCGTCACTGCTATTCACGATCATGATGAGGGTGATGGTCTCACACTTTGTGAGTAACAGTCATAAGGTTATGACAGCATTGTATCTTGTCAGAGTTAGTTGTGGTTTTGCTGGAACTGACAGAATGGTTTTGCCTTCAAAAGTGTTGTTGTCTTCTCTGGAATCTGATAGATATGTTGAAATTTTCTATTGTGGTGGCAGGAGGCCCCAGTCACAAGTATTTTTGCAGACCACTCTGATCTCTTTTGTTCAGATGTTTGCATTGAGTGAGATGAATGTTGACTACACAGACAGGTCATAGTTTGACTGGGAAGAGATTTGATTATTCTTGCTAGCTTCTTGTCAGTGCTAGCTGATGTCATGGCTGACTTTTCCACTACTTCCACAAAGGTCACTGCAACATAGTACACAGATATTCTGGTAATGGTATGACCAGGCAATTCAACTTGTTATTTTGTATTCATCTACCTCTACTCTCCAGTGCTGATGAAGGCAATGGAGAGTGATGGTCCCACAGATGTTGCTGTGGAAGGTCCCTGAAAGTGCATATGATCTTCACTCTTGTTCAAACAGCTCCTCAATTCTGTCATGTGGTCCTGTTTTCTCTTTTCTTTAGGGTGGTGGGGGTTTCATCTTTTTGATGCTGGCTGATGGGTTGCAATTATGTTGTCAAATCTGAACTATTTATATAACCTCATTATTAGGCCATCCCCCAGTTCATTCCAGGTTGAGTTAAAGGTATTTAAGTATCAACAATTTTCACAATTTATGAAGATATAGAATGCTATGCTGTGTCACTTTTATCTCTGTCTACATGCACTTTCCATCACTGATGAAATCAGTGGTAACTTGTCCTGCTAATATACATGACAAAGGTGAATGTCTGACAGTTAATAAAGACAAGAGTTAAGACCACAATCTGTTCAATTGTATTTTGTTTCTTATGTGGAACAATGCAATGGGACTCTTGTTATCTTATACATGTTGTGTTCTATGCATCTGTATTCACATGATTAGATTTGCCCTTACTGCATTGTCAGTGTGCAAGGAGTGGACAATGGTGTTCTTGAAGACACACATTGAGGTGGCTGAAGGCCCAAAGCCGTAAATTTTTCACAGACCACCTTGAGACTTTTCATTGGATCTTCTCTTGAATGCTAGCTGAAATCTAAGTTTCAATGCTACATCTGAACATGTGAAAGTAAAACTCCATAGTGAATGCTTATATCAATGTTAAATGCCCCAGCAATTGAGCTGTAATTATGCATTTGTCTACATCCAGAGCTGATGAAGTCAGTTCACTAATAGTCGCTTGTCTCGGCCATACTTTTTTCAAGAGTTGCAAAAGTGGATCCGACAAGCTGTTCTGTTGTATTTGGTTTTGGTGTTACCTGGACCAATGCAATATTTTTTTTCCGTTTATCTGGTTATGTCCTTATCTATATGTACCATCAGGAGCTGATAATGTTAGAGGGGAGTGATGGCAGCCAGTCACCACTGTTCTGGATCAGGGTGACAGTCTGATTCCTTGTGAGTGACACTCATAAGGTTATGACTGCAACTCATTCTTGTTGCATTAGTTTTGGATTTTCTGGAACTGATACAACATTTATCTTCAATGTTTTACTGTGGAGTTTTCTTTACAATCTCATAGATATAGTTTCCTCATTACCTTCAATACATGGAAGCTCACCTTGGCATTTCTCTGGGGTGGCCTATTTCAGAATCAGCTCCTGCTTGAAGAGATTGACAATCTTCGGAGGAAGGTATTTGTCTCTCATTGAGCTTCTGATTGAGACTATCTATTAGGAATGTGCATCAATGTGCTTTTCATCGAAATCAGTTCTCTCCAGGAAAGACCAAGGAGTGCACCTGTTTGGACCAGTGGGTTATCTGTTGCTGATTCATGTGTTCAACCCTAAGTTATGAAGAACTGTTCTAATATTTCTTTCAGCATTCTTTTCTCCATTTAGAATGGGCAGATCAGATGAATCAGTGCTTGTTTTGCAGGAACATGACTTGCAGCAGGTAAATGAAGATCTGCGTCAAAAGGCATTAGAATTGCAGCAGGTAAATCAAGAACAGCGCCAGAAGGCATTAGAATTGCAGCAGGAACATGAAGTAGTCATTCATCCTTAAAACTACTGAATTTTTTCACCTCAATTCCCTTGATGTGCCCATCTTTCCTAACTCAATATAGCTGTTCAATCCATGAAGGAAACTCTGGTTTTGATGGGTTCTTATATGTTTTAGTTCTAGTTTCTGTACTGTCCAGTTCATGGTTAGGTTGTGCTGGAGTATACAGTTAGTTTCCTGTGTGGATGCCCTTTGTGTTACTCACCTTCTTATCTGTAACTCAGTCTGTGTATGTTCATAGCTTGCAGATGCCAGTGGAATGGCAGAAGCTGTAGCCAGGGCTCTTCCCTTGGTGGGTCAAGGGCAAATTACCACATTGGCATCTCGTGAGCCCGGAGGGAGCTCACAAACACCAACAGTGTACCCCACCCATCCAAACTTGCAGGATCCACAGAATTCACAGACTTCACTACATTTGGGGTATGTTTCTGCATTCAATGCAAACAAAGTCCATCATGGTGTTGGAATTAACCGCTGTTGTTGAAGAGTATGCAGCTGAGACTTTGGTTTGTCTGTAGTGCCTGAGGAACACTGTTGTAAACGATGAATCTGTTCTGGTCGTCAGCATGTTACAAACAGTAGTCTGAAGATCTTGATTGGTTGATAGAGGTATCAATGTATTGACTTTGGAGCCTTCCTGTGTTTGATATGTTATGTACATGAAATAGGCTGTTTTCAGAAACATTCCCTCGGAGGTCCAGTGGACAAATGTCTGAGCAAAGTCAAGTTGAGGCAGAAGGTAGCAGCATTGGGCTGCACACCTCTCAGTGGATGTGAAAGTACACTACTGGGTAATCTGACTCCTCTCATGCCCTTTTTTTGGAGATTGAAATTAGATAGAAAAGATTAACCCACATCTTGTGGTTGATTGTAGACTTGATAAATTCAGTTGAAACATCCCAGTTGCTAGTAATTGTCCTTTGTTTTCCATTTCTGTTTTCCAATTAGAGAGTATTTCTTTTGCCTTCCTGCAGTTTGCCGTGATGGTCTCTTAATGCTTAGAAACTTTTCTAGCCTTGGTATCAGGTCATCTCACAATTTCACAAGGATTTCAATGATATATATCAAGAATTTCTCAGTTCTTCAGAAGAAACTGATTGTATGCTAGCTATGTGCTCTTTGACAGACCTTACTGGATTTTATCACTGCATGTACCTGTTTAGAATTTGTTTAAGCTCAGTACATTGCTGCAAGATGAGTTTATAATTGTCATGTATCAACAGGAGTCTCCGCATTGGAAGTATTGTTATTTTCAGGATTGGCATGCCTCATTCATTCTCAGCATTAGGGCTAATAAAGGAGATCTCTGATTATTTTGTGGTTTCTTCTTGCAGGGAATCACCACTATCAAAGTCAGAAATAGACTCCATGCATTTTATTCCACCATGTTGTGGGATATCTGAGAAGTAACACGGTTTTTGATAGGCTCTTCTGAGAGAGAAGAGTCTTCTTCTGAAGAGTAGAGAGGCCTCCTCTTGGAGCTAATGCTGCTCCTTTGACTTGTGTCCTACTCCTCTGTGGGTTGTTATATTCCTTCTTTTGGTCTAAGTTGGAAGGGACTATATTCATGCAGGAACTAAGATATCCTTGCCTTAAGGATTTGATGGCATTTCTACCAGTCAAGTTTATGAAGGTAGCCATAAAGTTGTATTAGGGATGAGCTGAAGAGTACTCATGCTGCTCTTGGGTATGCAGTGGATCCAGCTTGTCTTTTGTCAGGATTCTGTAATGTGGCAACATACACAATTGTTGGACGCTACTTTGTATTACCTGTGTCTCATAAGTGGAGCCTAATAACACATAGGACTTTCTGCAGGCACTTAGATTCCATTTCTAGGTCTTCAAAGCTGCATTCAGTCTCTCTTCTGTTTAGTCTCTCTGTAAACATTCTTTTGTTTCCCCCAAGGCACATGCTCAGCTAGGATGGGTGTCTGGCAGTGCTCAGTGAGGTGGGGCCCTCCTTTGTCCTTTGCTTTTAGATTCCAGTTGCCTCCTCTGGTTCATCTATTTTTCTGTTTCCCATTTTTGTTGGGTTCTTCACCATTCTATCATGTTGCCCCCTGCTGATAATGGGCCTAGGCTCCTCTTGTCACAACTTTGTGATAGGTGGGCTGTCCTTGTGGCCCCTTTCTATCACAAGTTTTTTCTGCTGTGTTTGTCTTTGCTGCTCTTGTAATAAAGTTTATATGCTTATAGAATGTAGAAGAACCTGTACCTCACATGTGAGTATCCAAATGTACATGTGTATGTTTTTTTCATGCTCTTGGTTTACAGTTGATGTATGAATGCCATGATTATATATGATGTGTATAGAAATCTTAACGAGTGTTCCTTCGGAAAAAACTCTGGGCTCTTGATTCAGTGGGATTTGTAAAAATGCTGTCATAGATAACTGTACAAGAGAGCTGTGTACTTCATGACCCTGAGTACTGGTGGTAAATGTTCAAATTCAGACCTACTTTTATGTTGGTGACTCAAATTGAGATTGTGTAGCTGATGCCTTTATTTGCATCAATCGTACCATAAATCTTAACATATGTAGATCACAGGTCAATAGGAGTCAGATGGATCTTACACCAACTATTTAGGTGTGCGAGAGTTCCTAAACCTATGAGTAAGGCAAACGACCCCTTTGCAGCACTCCTGAATAGTAGCCATAAGATCCCTCCTCTTTTCTAGGAGTGATTCACTGACATAAGTGCCCTCCAAATACAATAGCAAATTTCTCCAAATGTGTACAAATGTGCAATGGTGCAAATAAGTTCAAAGTCTGGAAAAATGAGAAGCAATACCTTTAGCTAATCAGGGGACATTAGAATGGAACCTGTATTTGGGGAGGTTGGGATCTAACAAAAGTTTTTCCAAATTAAATTATTTTTCTTCAAACCATTTCCATTTCTTGATAATAGTTCTCCATACTTGCAAATTTGCAAGGACTTTCTATGGAACTTTCATACCTAACTTGGCAAAAGAAGTTGGGAGTTATTACAATTAATATCAACTGTTTTTTTTGGGTAAACATCTACAAAGTGATGTATGTGACAGCATTGTGGAGATTCCAAATAGGTGCTAGAAACTTTAAAACTCTTGAGCTTCTCCAATTTTGCTCCAGTGTCAGATTTGTGGGACCACGTTTTGATGTCCATGGGACCTGGAATGATCTCACAGTTCACCCATTCTTGTGCCTTACAGAGTGGGAAAAGGATGATGCAAGAAGAGGCATTGACTGCCCTAGCGTCAGTTGCTGACTCTGTGCAGGTATTCTTGTTAACATCACTCTTTAGCTCATTTAAATGGTTTTTGTTGTGGCAGCATCAAAATCTGAGAGGGAATATGTCAAATCATGAAACAACTGATAACTGGCATTATTCAGTTACACTTTCAAAAGCACAATAATACAGCGACACCATGCTTGAAGTCCATATTGGTGCATGCCAATGAAAAATAAACACACATGCTACAGGCAAAGTCTTTGGAATGCATCAGTTTGGTAGGGCTTGGCTGTTGGCAATGATAAATTCTGTGATGATGCCAATTATGTATGTGTTTTTCCCCTAGTCTTTACTGCATACTCTTGCTTGAAATCACCCAGTGATTGAGAAACATTTAAGCAGAGCTAAGCATTCCATTTAATCTTGGGGACTGGGTCTTGATTAGTTATTAGCTTTGTTCTGCCATTTTTTGATGTCTGTCTCAATACGAAATATGTGTTGCCCTGTTTAGGTTATGGAGGTCCTTATGACACTACAAGGAGTCCATATGGAGATTGATGACCCAACAGAATGTTACATGCTGCAGGTCTCTGCACATCTGAACATTAACTATGCCCCTTACAGGATTTGAAACAGTTACATGTGTGTTGGTGACTCCTGCCAAATTGCTTTATCTCGGAGAGGGTGTCTTACTATTTGGATGGAAATTATATAGTTTATTTTTCTCACTTTATTGTTTGTTGACCATCAAGGACTTGGGATTGCAGCAATTATTTTTCTAAACATTCTTCGATTTCTACATGTATCTTCCAGGTTGTCTCATTGGACACCCCTTTTCTTTCTATGCATGGGCCAGGTTGCGCAAATGCTTGGGTCAGGAGTCTTTGCCTTACATGTGAGTGGTCATGCCACCATTGCTCCAATCAGCACATCTTAAACTTGATGTCACCATCACAGATACTGATGCTGAACGTAAAGGCAATGAATCAGATGATCAAAATGTGTGTTTTGATTGAACTGGTTAAAGTTTTCAAGTCCAGCATAACATAAATGTAAGTTCTAGTAATTCACATCGGGTTTTTGAGCTATAACAATTATACTTGATGTACCAAATTCATGAGTGATAAGATATTTGTTGTTCTGATAGTAATCAGTGTACTGTTTTCACATAGTGTGGAGACAAGAAAATTGGCATCCACACAAGTGTCTTGGAATAGAAAACCACTGCCTGCAATATGCCATGCTGCTATGCGGATGAGCTCAAGGAGGGCTTCTTTCCTTGGATTGATCTGGTCAACATTCTCCATTATGTAGTGTCCCCTTTGGGGATAGAGCACTGTGATGAGCTGAGGTGTTGAACTCTGATTTCCTCAGAGAACTGGAATGTTTTTGTGGGCAGGATCTTCCTTGGTGCATGATGCAGTTCTAGGTGGTGACAAATAGATATGCTCATTGATATGGTTTTCATATTACTGGCTAATTTGTTAACACTGTTTCACTGGGCATGACTTTTACATTTGTGGCAAGTTGCACCCATTCTTGTGCCTCTCCTTAAATTCTACTTCCACGAGGAACTGTCTCTGGTAAGTGTCAGCTTGTTGAATGTAAAGAATGTACCGTGACAAGTACAGATTTGAATGCACATGCTGATTGCTTGAATGAGTGGGGGTGCAGGGCTTTGAGGCCTCCAACAAACACTGAGTCGGTTTTGGCAACAAGTTTGCAGCTGAATGTTGTATGTTGTCAGTATAGTTGTAATAGTGATAATTTTGTGTACTTCTTGTTTCCAACTATGCCTGAGATTTTATGGTCAGGCAAGTTGGCAGTGGAGAAGGGAAAACCAGAGTGACATGATGAAGCTTATGTGAAACAGTCAGTAGACTTCATAATTCGACCCACTTGTGGAAGCCATGCATGCTATGACAAAAGAAGTGAGATGAAGCATTCTATGGCTAGGTTAGATATTTCCTAGCATTTCTGTTTCAGTTAGCAGTGCTTGCTGACATCTCTGGAGTTCCTGGCATCAGGATAGGGAGAAATCGATGTGAAATATTGAGTCATTGTGAGCTTGTGAAGTGTTCAGAATGATCATCTCAAGTTTGGTATCTCTGATATTTTCATTGGTATAGAAATTGCTTTCCTGACAGTGCTGTAGGACTTGACTCTGTGTGTGTGATCAGATTGGGAAGCATAATGGGTGAACTTGCAACTATTTTTACCGAGAAGAAGGGCGGAGGGTGAAACTGCGGATAGAGAAAAGAACTTACAGCTCTCTGGAGCTAAGTGTCCACTACAACTTCAAGGTACATGCCTCATCCATTGGCTCTCCTCGGCTCTCCTTGGCTCTCATGTATCTGCCACTTATTAACTGTCCTATTTCAATAAAATTGAAAACTCTAGAGGCACTCCAGATCGCCTAAAAGGAATAGAAACGTGGAGAGACAACGGGTCCTCTTCTCAACAAACAAACATGAGAACTAGTGCCTTCAAGAATAAATCTCATTGGAAATTGAAACAACATAATGCTTCTTACAAACAAAACCAACGTAAAAATATGTTTCTCCCATGGAGGTAATAATAACAGAAGAATGCAGGAATACATATAAGGTGTTTGGAATCAACACAAGATAATAGAACTGATGAGGAAGCACTAACAGGTCTAAGTGGTAAACAACTCCTCATTTCCTTTTAAGTCAAGATTCAATGCACTCCCGGCATCTCTTCTTGCTTTAAGAACACAAATTTTTAAGAGCTTTTTCCACAGCTTCTTGAAGGGAGACTGGTAGGAAAAGACCATCTAAACTTAGTACCTCCAGAAATGACTTGATCAAATTACGTCTTAAATGCATTATTACTGGCTCTGCTGATTGCAGGAACCAGAGAGTGAAATTTGCTCAAGTATGTTTGGATGCTCTGATGAAACCACTGGAGTTTTTGTACTAACAAGCTAATACAATAGTGTAAGATTAGCCAAAGATTATTTAAATAGTGTTTAAATAATCATAAAACATTGTTGAAAAATGTGTATTTTATGTTGATTGAATTAATTTCAAATTTATCCACATGTTACAATAATATATTAGAAGAATTCAATACTATAAAAGTTGTGTGTAATTCACTAGCTTAAATCATTATGGAACTTATAAAAGTAAATAAATTCACCCCACCCTAAGACAAAACCATCTTTCGGTGGTACCACTTGGAGCCATTTCACCAATATCCAAGGGAAGGTGAACCCAATACATGGATGATTGTAGTGATAATTTTGTCTTTTAATGTAAAAAACTTTCTTCAACTTTCTCTGATTTTAATTCTCCAGTGGGTACAGATGAGGTTTCAACTCTTTCAGAGTCGGAAATCCTTAAAACTTCATCATTCATTTAATAAGGCTCTCAATTCTAGTGGTGAAAAGTTTTGGTTTGATTCATCTCTTTCTTTGTGCCATCTGGAAGTTCCATGAAAACCCAATCAAACCCAAGATTTGTTTGTGTAGTCAGTTCCACTTCTCTCACAGATGTTTCTAAGTGGCTCAGTTCTTTCTACAAAGCTATACTACATGTGGTCAATGATCTTTGGGTGTCAAAGCTCGGAAAAGCTCATGTTCATCATGTTAGTAGTTGGATTCTCAATGACTTCACAGGAGCAGTAGACTTGATAAAAAGTCCTAAATTTTTGAGATCAGCAGATGAGAAAAGTTCTCCACTTTGGCTGCAGTCGTTTGAGTTTTCAACTCTACGTACTAAGATCAACCTAGTAGATCTAAAAGCTCATATGAAAGTTACTGTCGATGGTCCCTGGACAAGTGAGAGACTCGCTGTTGTTGTTCATACTGCTACATCTTATTGTTTTTGGTTTTTAGTTCTACATTTCTGTGTTCTTCCTGATTCTTCATTCCTTATCTGGAAGTCTTTCATTGACTTCAAGAAAGTTTTAACTTTGTTCTGGCTTTCTTAATCATGAGTATGGGAGATTTTCTCCATTCTCATGAGAGTTAATCTAATGGCTTCTTTTGCAGTTTCTTGGATTTAGCAAAAACCTGAGATTCAAAGGGCTCAGACATTGACATTTTCTGCAAGTGTTCTCAGCCATGAACATATTAACATGAGTTTGCATGCCTCAAGTGGATTTCAATATATGAGCGTTTGCTATACATTTGATGAAGTCAAGTAGTCAGTTTTTGTAGGTTCTCAAGGCTTTATAGCTCAAAAGAGTGTTGTGTGGGTCAAGTGATGAGCTTAACTAGTCTTTAAAGAGAAGGGGATTATGTTCAAAGTTTTTGCATTGACATTTATGTGACAAAGTGGGCTCAGTATGTCAGTCAATGTCCACTGAACTCTGAAGATAATCTTTTCTCTTCCAAGAAATGCAGCATGTTGGTTGATATCTGATATTGACCTCCCACCCCAACAGCTGATGGAGGCAGTGGGGGATGTTCCAGAAGCAGATCACCATGATGGATGTGTCGGTTGAAGGTCTGAGCATTTGTTTGACTTTCACTACTGTTAAAACTGCTTTGCAGTTTTTCTATGTTTTATATAGTCTGATATGAGCCATGGAATGAGCAGATTGCCTATATGACCCTCAAATCAAGTCAATTGTGTATGAATTCAAGCATGTTATCACTGCCAGCAGTCTTGGGAAGAAGGGTGTGCTAAGCAGACTCAAACAAAGGATTTTGATGCAGAGGAACAGGAGATTCTTGAAGAGGAGAGTGAGCAAGAAGAGGAAATAGTTGAGCAGATGAACTTTCATTCGGTGAAAAGAATGTGGCTACACAGATTTGTGACCTTCAGGTTTGAAAGATGACTTGCATGTCCTGTACTGTGAAGAGCAATGGTTACAAGAAGAGGATCCTAGACTTTATATCTGAGGCAAGTACAGATTGTTTTGATGTATTGTGCTTTGTGCCTTTGGGGTTGTTTTCAGGATTGGAGAGTGCCTTGGAAGTTTGCTGAAGATGTTCAAGGTTACATTTTTACCCTGCTTTGAAGAACTGATCTCATACATGACTCCTAAGCTGGTATATCCACATCCTTCTGACTTTTTTTCACCTTTTTGATGTGTTTTGAGTCAGTTGTTCTACTGGATAAACTCATGCTGGAGTCCCTTCTTTCTTCTCTCTGTAGATATATGCCTGTCCTTAGCAAAAGGAGCACTGGCATTGGATGCATGCACCATAGTGCCACAGTTAACAGATTGAAAAAGACCAAGAGATGTAAATTGTTCAATTAGACTGGGATATTATTTTGTGGGATCCAGGGGTATACTGCTCGAGTAACTGACACTGGAGTATTTCAGCAGATCTGAAATTTTCAACTAGACCCTTTGTAAATGGCAGTCTTCTTTGTCTGGAAAATTGATTTTTAAGGGTTGGTGAATTGTTCAAACTGGCTTGTATGCAATCCCCAGGTGTCAGCACTGCAGGGTGGACTTGTATGGGCAAAATCTTCACAAGTGGCACATTGTACTAGTGAACTACTATTCCAATTGTGATATTATTCCTAAGTAAAGCTTCACTGTTGGAATAGGAAATGAAGATGGTTGTGTTAGAGTGTGTCATTATTTAGCTGGCACTGTTGGTAGTTGAGTATTCAGGGAAAGGATTGCACACTTGAGGAGAGCAGAATAGCAATTTGCATCTTTGATGATGTTGCAGAGCAATGCTGAGATGCATTGATTCAAGTACCAAACAACTACACACCAGTGATGCACATCTAATTTTCTCATCCTACTTTAGTACCTTGCACTTGTGATCTAAAATATTCTGAGTGGTAGATACAGTAACCTGACGAGGAATATATCTTGCTCAGAATGTGCACCATGGGCATTGGAACTGTCTTCCTAGTGTTGGTGGGCATGATGTATTGGGGCAGATACTATGATATATCTATGCCATATTTACTTTATGCTTGCAATGACACAAGTGCTGATGTCCAGCAGGTTCTGGCTTGACCCCTCTAACTGTTATCTTCCCAGAAAGTCAATGGAGAGGTTCAAGAGTTTGGTTTCTGGAGTGTGCATGCACGTACTTGAAGGAATTAGTACAAAATTGCTGTGACATGTTTTCTAGGGCTGGCTTGGCATTGAGAATATGCCTGTAGGATGCCTGTAGGATGACTTTGTGCATTTTGGCGGCAGACTATTTCATTGATATGTTTTCAGATCTCTGTGACCATGTCATCCCTCAGTTCTATTTAGGAGAAATTCTCAGTACTAGTGAAAATATTGTCATTCCAATGTGGCCTCATAGACCAGAGAGTTGAACTGTGACATCTAAAGTTGTCTGAATTTTGTTTCAGCTCATGTTCAAAAATCAACTAATTTGTTGCCAAGGCACTTGATGGTTACAACCCATATGCTGCCACTAAACTTCCTTTTAGCAAGAGAATAGCTTGAAGTGATAAAGTCATTATAACCTCCTGACTCCAACAAAGCCTTTTTGCACACTTCAGTGTATGGCATCAGAGTTTGTGCCAAATTTGGTGGTGTTAAGTGTGAGCCCCATGTTGAGGTGAAGGTCTGTGGACCAAAAGCTGAACACATGTTTTCAGTGACAGATATGGTAATGAACTATTAAGTGAACTCACAGAGCCAATGGCATCATATAGCAGCTGAAGTCAGATGTTCTATTTGATAGGAGGCTAGATGCAACACTTGTCATTCATGAAAGCAAGACGGTTGTGATTAGATTTGAGTGCAAAGAAACAAATTGGCAACAGCCAAAATTTGTTGATGTTGTGGGATCGTGTGACTGCTCACTGTGCAATGAACAACCCCACGCAATGGTGACAGGTCAACATGGAGCTTGAAGAGCAAATGGTGCTAGATGAAACATGATGTGTTGAAATCTGTTGGAGTTTATGCATCTGTTGTTGTGTTGAACAAGTCAGGCGTGTCACAGGAGGACACATTACTGAAAGTGCAGGATTTCTATATAGTGATGCAAAGAATGAACCAAGCCTTCACTTTCCTCCATTGTTGGCTCATACTCAGAGAAGTTCCTTGCTGGAAGATTACCCTGATGTGGCAACCCTTGGTGGCTGAGGCCATGGACATCCATGACGATCCTATGATCAAAGTTAGTGAGAGCTGAAGGCAGGGGAGCTGATCTACAAAGACCATCTGGCAACAAGCATGTAGAACAGCAGATTGTGATGTGAAAGAAGAACACAGATTGCAAAGGCAAGGGAGAACGAGCATTGAGCACAAGCTTGTGCAAAAACTAACATGGCCCATGCAACACTAAAGAAGGCAATGGTTTTAGAAAACTAATCTACCCTTACCTTGTTCATAGTGACCCTCAATTCATTTGAAGATGTTGAAGCAATAGATGCATTCGGCTATGAAGTTAGAAGAAATGTGCCAACCACTTGCAACCTAACCCTAACCTAACCGTGCTTCTCATTTTGCATGTGCAATTGATGTTCATGGCACATAGGTAGTCTAAGCCAAGGGAACTCCATTTGCAGAGCCTGACTTCACAATTCATAGCACAATTGAACCTGATCTTGCACAGAGAGATTCTAGAGAGATTTACAAAGAATGAGGGTGCCACTTCTCTTTCTTGTTCAAATGTTTTTTTGTTCAGATTAAACTTAGATTGAAAGTACAAGGGCTGCCACTGAACAATAGAACCTGTACAATCATGTTGGTCACAATGAAATACAAAGCTATTCATTTATATGAACTAGGTTGCAATGCAACAAGTGTCTTTTCTAGTTCATGTGCTTTTATGCCCATAAGATGCTCTATCACGTCACCTCTTGATGACAAATGTGCATCCACATTCTCCAAGTCCATGGTCCTTTGTCACTATTGTTTGAAATGGGAGTCCAAGTCAGAGTTGCCTCCCAATGTTTTGAGGCTCAAATATTGTGTCAGATTGTGTTCTATCATCCTCAATTAACATGTTGCGTAATCAATGATACTCACAATTGTCTCCACATCCCACTGCCTACATGGGTTCTACACAATTGCATCCCATGCCTCGTGGAACACCAAAGCATCTATGTATCAGTACTCCATGGATATTGGTGGGGGTGATAAGAGTGACACCCAAATTGTCAATTATAAAAGGCAAAAACCAACCTAGCCAACCACTCGATCAAATGCAAGGAAATGACACACCCCCAAACTCCTTGAAAGATTTTAATGCGAGTCTAAAGTGAAAACAATGCAAGAAAGAGTTGGGGTACGCCTTAACTCGTAGCACTTCAAAGGTAAGAGGGGTGTGCTAGAGCTCCAGGATAGGGATTAGGACAAGTAACATACCCAAATCATATGTGGGTCAATTATTCATATGGACCTACCCAAATCAAACAATAAATTGGTTAGTGCATAATTGAAACACTTTTGGTGCACGGACGAACCACAAACATACACAAACTCACAAGATTCACTATGGCCCTAACTTGGGGGAAGGCACCACCTTCCTCCTTATAGTATTCTCTATAATTGGCCCCGGGCACTACACCTAAATATCATTTTTCTCAAGACCTCAAGTCAAGAGTCCCAAAATTCTCGAAATTGAGACTCCCGCCACTTTGGAGGCCCATAACTTTTTTTGTAGACCTTCGATTGAAATGAGGTGTAAAGAAAAGTTGTAGCCCTCATTGAAATCTTTCCAAGAGTATGTCACACTGCACCTACACGCATGTAATTCAGGGCAATTCTTGACTTTTAATGGTCGGGAGTCAAATTGACACTTTGACTCTTGACCATTCTTTCAACCATAACTTGTTTTATAAGTCCTCAAATGGGTCATGCAAGCCCAATTTAGAAATCTACATCTTAAGATATTTCCAATGGTATAAATAAATTTTCAATCTAATGAGTTTTGACCTTTCAAATTGCTCTTTGAAAATTCAGGATTCCATAGGGACTCCAACTCCCAAAGTGGGAGTCCCAAAATGGGAGTCCACTTGGGAGTGTGTGGGTTCATTCCCTCACATTCTCTTGCACTCCCAGGACTGTGAATGTGACTCTCAGGTTGCACTCTCAACCCACACCTTTCCATGCCCTTGCCTTGGTTGTGAGCCCAAGGTTAAAGTTGTGACAGGAAAAGGCTCACAACACTTATACCATGCACCCAAGACACTTATTTAGTTGATAGCGGTGAACCCATTAGGTTTCTAGAATTATCCTAAGTATATGAAGGTGTTATTCAATAACCAAATATTGATTTGGCCAACACAAAAGGCAAGAGACCTAATCCAAAGGCAAGGTCAGCACAGGTGACCACAAATGTGCAAGGTGAGGGAGTTGTAAAGGATTTGAAAGGGACAACCAACTCAACATCAAGTGGGAATCCTCCACATTGTTATATGAGAATAACAAGGCTTGCACATAAACTAATTTAAGATGTTATTAAACCTTTAGATGATTGGGATGCGACAAAATCCCAACATTGACAAGGGCTTGTAGGTCCCCCACCCTCCCCCTCTCACTGCGCCCTCGAGATGATGAGGTACATGCTTGTTGAATGACATTTTTTCAAACCCACTCAAAAAGACTTCCCATGTATTATAGTTAATTAAATTGCTTACATGGATATGTTGTTCATGATGTGTGTTGGTGGTGGGGATGATAAACCCCAAATAATTTTGGCACCCAAGTATGGATATTCCATCCCAAACACCAAATTTTGGTGGTGGCTGAAGGTGTGGCTAGAATGCACAAAAGATCATGGAGTTTAAAGACCCCAAGGCTACCATCATTATGTGTAGGTGGCACACAAATCGTGTAGGTCACCAAGGTCTATTGTGGAAATACAAAGGTGTTGATAAGTGACAAGGTTGCACGGGTTGCCAAAATCTTTTTGATAGATGAAGCTTGTGTCTCTCATTAGCTAAAGACAATATTTACATATTCTAGTCCACAAGATATTTGGTGGCAAAGGGTGTGTGATGTTTCTATAGTAGGTATGTGCATGAAAAATCTATGCAACCCATGTTATAGCCTAATGCATTCAATGTTGCTTGTATATGCATACATTGATGTTTGCAAAACATTAACATATGTTGTTTAATGGCTATTATGTAGGTAATGAAGTTGGGATTGGAACTTTAGTGTTTATGGGTACACTACATTTAGCTATTATAGTGTGGATGGGCATGCAACATTGGAAGATATGGACATTTTTCTTGGTCTCTAGTGGATCTAATGGTTTAAGATTTGGTGCATGTTAATAAACATGTTCTTTTGCACATATGATATGGGGATGCAACATCAAAGTATTGAGACATCTAGCTAGCAATAATAACATATGTGATGGTTTATTTCCTAGATATCAAAAACTAGGGCTGGTACATGATAGTAATAATGTTTTCTTATAAAAGGCCTTATGTAGGTGGACCTCCACATGTGCTAAAGCCTTGGGAACAACTTTATTTTTGGCTAAACATTGCCAACTTTCCATAAACAACTGGTCTTTGCCCATTATAAAATATGTAATCACCTTGCTAAAGTCATTTTAAAATATGGCACAATACTTCCATAAAACCACCCTAAACGCCACCCATGTACCACCAACAAAGCCCACCAAGAAATTCACCTGTAGCCCACCCAAAAAAAAAACACTGAAAACCACACATAACCCCACCTACAAGTCCACCATAAACTCACTTAGGAACCATCCTAAACATCACTAAGAAAAACACTCCTAAAACCACCAATAAAACCACATACAACCCACCCATAACACAACATCACCTATGAAACTATCAAGGAAGCCACCCTAATCCCACTCACAACAACACCCTAAAGCCACTAAGGGAATCACCCTAACCCCATTAATAACCCTAACCCAAGACTACACCCTAAAACCACTAAGTAAACAACTTAGGATGCCACCACCAAATTGGTACAAACCACACAAAATTCATTAACACCCCACATACACCCACACCAACCCACCATAAGACCACTTGTAATAAAACCACTCACCCCCCCCCACCCCGCCCCCCCCACCCTAACTACCTAAAAATATTTTTTTATAAATATTTATTTAATAAAAAAATCCCCACTTACAATACCACTAGGTGACCACCAAAACTGATTTGGGTGGACCTTGAGTGGTGTTCTTTGCCACACATGACCAACCACTAGATTAAACCACCAAGGAAACCACAAAACCACTATGGTGGTTTTGCTAGAAACCATTACAAAAATGGGTGGTATGTTGAATGGTATGGGTACATGTTTTCTAATAGTGCCAACTTCCTTCTAAATTCTTTAGGGATATGGACATAGGCACTTGAACCAAAAATGTGAACATCAATGACCAACAACTTTACCTTATATCACATTTGATATGGGGTCATTGAGTTTACAAACATCTAACTACCAATGCAATTGAGTAGGTACCAAGTTTTGGGGATAGTTGGCTTTTCCTTAATGCAATAAATGACCTTAAAACCAGAGTGGTCATCCTTGAATAGAACAAAATAATTTGCTCTACCAATAATGGGTGTGTTGATGGGTCCACAAAGATTACAATGAACCAAATCACCAATTTCTTTAGCCTTCTCTTAATGCTCCTTCCACGGGAAAGGCTTTTTGTGATTTTTTCCATAAACACAACCTACACAAAAAGGTGGATCCTCTCCACTCCCATTTATTACCAACCCATCAACCATGTCTTTGATTTCCATTTGCCTGATCATGTTGTGATGCACATGACTAAGTCTATTGTGCCAAGCATCGAGACTTTGGGTGTTGTCCTTCTTGCTCGCACTAGAAGAAAAACATGTATTTTCGATTGCTCTTTGCGACTAAATTTTAGTTGCAAGAAACTTTTTGCAATTAAAATCTTTTTAGTCGCCTAAGACAAATCGCATGTGATAAACTAATCGCAAATGACAAAGAGTATTGTATGAAAGAAAAAGTCAACAAATACATTTCATCCTTTGACTCCATTGTATACGTATTGTCACATGCGACTAATATGCAACTATTTTGGTCACAATTGAAAG